>Ga0098048_1000134_pt1 | contig 36230 bp, 30 predicted proteins | sample 13_taG_FD_75052 | JGI IMG/M metagenome (GOLD analysis project Ga0098048, IMG submission 75052) | Marine viral communities from the Subarctic Pacific Ocean - 13_ETSP_OMZ_AT15268 metaG | ecosystem: Environmental > Aquatic > Marine > Oceanic | place: Pacific Ocean | collected 2015-01-16 | reverse complement strand
TCAGAGGGTGCAGAGGAAATCGTTAACTTTATTGGTGGCGAAGAAGGTAAGTACCACGGCATGCGTCTTGCAGGTCTGGGCTCTGAGTCTACGCTAGAAGACCGTATGGCTACCTACATGTCGGATGACCACATGTGGGAGGCTGGATTCTTTGGTGCTCTTGGTGGTGGTGTATTTACTGGAGCGCGTAGTGCTACCTCTAAGATTAAAGGAACGGAGACTAAGCAGCAGGAGCAAATTGCTGCAAGGGCTGAGTCTCGTCAGAGCGCACTTGCACGTACTAGTGAGGTTGTAGACAAAGTAGCTAAAGGCGAAATGACTGCAGCTGAGGGCCGTGACACTGTAAACAACATGGTGTTCGAAGGCGCACACTCTGCTGCTACTGACGGTACACTTGACATCTTTGAAGAAAGTGTAGAAGCTGCAGCCGCCCAGATGGAAAAGGAGGGTGTACCTGCTGACCAAATTAAGCAGTTCCGGGAGGACTCTGCTGAATCTATTAAAGTTGCAGAAGCTGCTGTACAGGAGGTAGGTACTCTTCTTGCATCAATGCCTGAGCTTAGCCCAGAGGCAGCTACTCTTTTGAGAGGGCAGTTTGCCCACAACGCCATGAGCACTAACCGTAACCGTGTGTTGCGTGATTCAACGGCTAAGCGACTTGAAGGGCACAAGAATTTGCCAGAGCAGCGTGCTCAAGCTCTTAGCGATTTGCAGGCGGAGATTACTGGTATTCTTAACAACAGTAAAAAAGACTCTCCAGAATACAAAGAAGCGGAAGCTTTACAGGAGTTTGTAAACGAGCTGGCTGCTGAGAATCCAGTAGCTGAGCAGGAGAACATTGTAGACGAGGCTGCTGTTAACGCAGCAACGGAGAATCAGTCTATGGCTCAAGAGGAGCTTGCCACAGCAGACGCTAAGGTTGCAGAGCTGCAAGGCAAGGACCCTAGCTCTATGACGGAGGGTGCTAAGACGCAGCTGGCTAACGAGCTTGCTGCTGCATATGACGCACAGAAAGCTGCACAAGCTAGCGTTAAGAAGTACACCGAGGAGTTGGCTAAGGCTGAAGAGGGTACACCTCCACCACCTGTTAAAGTTGACGACCTTGTTTATGAGGACGTGTTGCTTGAGGCTGAAGGGTCAGCTTTGGTAGCACAGAAGACTAAGATTCTTTCTAAGGATAACATTGATTCAGTTATCAAGGAGGGTGAGGAGTTTAAGAAAAAGATGGCAGAGGCCAAGGCTCTTAAGGAAGAGCTTGAGGGCATGACTGCCGAAGAGCTTGAGCTGCAGAAAAGCCGTGCACACGGTAACAAGGCTCGCCACGACGCTATCCTTGCTGAGATTGAAAAGCGTAAACTGGCTGCAGCTAATGACCAGTCTACTGTAGAAGAGCAGCGCTCTAAGGATATTGAAGTCGGTGCTATTGCACAGGCAGCTATTGACAAGATGGTTGCGGATACGCAGAACCAAGAGCTTGTTGATGAGAACGGCAACCCTGCCGATGGTAACGGTAAGTACTACCGCGACAAGCGTGACGGTAAGTTGCGCATGCGCGTCACTAGTTTTATTGGAGAAGCTGAAGAGTTTGCAGGCTCGCCGAACTACGGCATCATGGCCAGCAACATTGGTAACTCTGTTGACTTGTACGTCCGTGACTATATGGATGGTAACATCGGTCAGAACGAGTACCCACACTTGCCTGCAGAGCTGCGCCCTGCTTTGGACGAACAGCTTGCTAAATTAGAAGCTCAGTTTGTTGCAAACGGCGAGAAGGTTGTACCTCACGACATTACACTTATTAGTGACACTACTCTTGCTACTGATAAAGACAGCAACGTAGTTGGTATTGCAGGTACAATTGACTTGATTACTGTTGACAAAGATGGTGTGCTTCGTGTCTATGACATGAAGACTATGCGTGATGCGCTTGCAGAGAAAGCTATTTACAAAGACGGAAAGAAAGTAGGCAAAGGCGCTCGCCTTACTGTGAGCAAAGACGGGACTACTTCTAAGTTTGGCAAACGCCAAGACAAGAGCCAGTCGGACAAGTATAACAAGCAGACTAGCTTGTACGCTTTGATGGCTGAGAACTCTACAGGACTTGAGGTGGCCAGTACCGCGCTTATCCCTATTGACGTTTCTTACGGCAAGTCTCACAAAGAGAACGTTGCCATGAGCGAGGCGGAGGCTGGGCAAGAGTCTGCCACGCGCGCTGTGCTTTTACCTAACATTCCACAAGAACGTTTGGAAGAAGTTAACGGCTACAAGAAAGTAGAAGATACTGTTATCCCTGACGAGCTTGTACCTGACGACACTACTCCAGCAGACCCTGCAGTTGAGCCTGACCAAGCTACAACTACCGACGAGTCTGGTCCCGTTACTGAGTTAGAGCTTGACGACATGACATTGCCCATGACGGGCATCTTGTCTTACTTTGCTGAGCGCCTTCAGGTGTCTAAGGATTGGGGACGTGACCATATGTTGGTCCACTCTAGCGAGGGCGCACTGGTCATTACAGACCAAGAGGTTGCTGCAAAGTATGCACTTATCCAACGGGCTATCACACCTAACAGTGGTGCAGTTGTACGTGTTGAGACTCGTAGTACTGGTAACCGCGTTAACCGTGTTGAGTTTGGAGACTTTTATTCTTCAAGCGACTCTGCTGCAATTGAAGGAGTCAGCACGCAGAAAGGCACTAAGGAAAACAAAAACCGTAACCGCAGCTACACACCTAACGCCGCTGATGGCGTCGAGATGGTGATTACAGTTGACGGCATTGAGGTAGGTGTCATGCCTACAGTCTCAGAGCTTCTGCAAGCAGCGGACCAGCGCCGTCTCTTAGAGCGCCGTGACTTCCGTAAAAGCTTTAGCGGTACTACACGTGTAGGACAGGCTAAGCTTGGTGAGAATGCTTTGATGTCTGAGATTAGTGCTGACGCACACTTTACTGCAGCTTTGAATATGCAGAAGTTCCGTCAAGCTATCTACTCTCACATGCAGGGTACAAACGCTTTACCAATTGTACGCTTTGCTACTGTTGCAGGCCGTACTACTTTGGGTAACCGTGCGTTTGGTTCTTTGATTCTTGACAAGAACAAACTGGAGGATGGACTTACAGCTGAGGCCACTGGTGATAGTACTGTCTTGCGTGAGGGTGTAGCTATTATGCTTCCCGGTACTGGAGAAGGTCAGTCGCTACAAGTAATGGGCGCGGCAAAGACTCTTGTCAACCCATATGCATCTAACGAAAAAGAAGGCTCCTCTACTACAGAGCAAGCTAGGTATAGCAGCGGTGCGCTGTTTATGCCAGTTACGCACAACAATGAAACTCTTTGGGTTAAAGCACCCGGACAGTCTATCAGCCAGTTGGCAAATGGAGAGCAGATTGGAGATGCGCTTATTGAACTTGTACGCTCTGCCAGCGACGCCAACATTGCAGCTGCGCAAAACCTCTTAGGCTCTAACGCACTTCGCAAAACAGAAAGCGGCAACTGGGCAATCTACCCAACAAACCAAAACGGCGGTATTATTGCAGACTTGCCACCACTGTCTGAGGCAGTAAACGGTGTTTGGACTAACGACATTTCTACTATTGTTCCGCAGATGCCTCTTGACATTGCGGTGTCAGTAGCTGTGGGCGAGAGCGCTTACAAGAGCGGCGGCATGCTTAGCCTTATCCCTGAGGGAAAGGAAGAGGGTCTTACGTTTAAGAACCTTGCAGAATTTGCTAGCCAGAACGTACGTCTTGGACACGCTCCTGTGACCGACTCTAAAGGTCAAATCCTTGGATGGACTCACCCACTTGCTCCTGCAGTAAGTAACTTTGACACTGGTAAGAACCGCGTGTACAACGAGAACACAAACCAGACACAACTTAAAGTCAGGATGCGTCCGCAGACTATTGAGGGTGTGTCAGGTGCTAGCCTTGTACAAGAGCTGACTCCCGATGAAGAGACTAAAGCAGTAGAAGAAGCACAGGCTCCAAGAGTTACTCCAGAGTCAATGGCTGCTAAAGCAGCAGAAGCTGCAGCACAAGCAGAGTTGCTTAGGCAGCAGAAAGAGTCTTCTGAGGTTAAGCCTATTGTTAGCTCCTCGAAGGGTCTTCCAAGTGTAAGTACTTTTGGTTTCTCTAACACAGAGTTGGCACTGCAGTCTGAGTCTTTCTTTGGAGACAACGGCGCTGTCGGCGTTTACGTTGACCCTAGCACAGGCGAGGTGGCTGCTGTTATTGCTCTGCCAAACAAGGACGCCGATAACGCATACCTTGGTTACAAGAGACTTAAGAACGACGACGGCTCTTACTCAAACAAGTATGCCATTAAAGCAGACTTGCTGGCAGCCCGTAAAGGCACAACAGGCGGCGCGTTTGCTGCAGCAGTGAGTGCTCTTCCAGAAGGCCACGAGCTTACTGAGACTGACAACATCTCTACTGATGGCCTCGGTCTATGGCGTAATCAGATTAAGAACGGGTACACTCCTAGCGGTGAAACCTTTAGAGTACCAGTGAACGGAGCCGGTGTGAAGACTGCACTTGGTGGCCAAGTAGCTATGGGTAAGGACGCCTTTAACCCAGTATTCTTTGACGCACAGCGGTTCCACGAGTTGGACGCTGCAGAGGCTCAGCTTAAGAAAGCAATAGAGCTTATCCCCGGAGCCAAGCTTATTAAAAGCGGAAGCGGTGCTGCTACGTTCTTTGAAGTAGTATTGCCGGTGTTGAAGGCCCCGACTGGTGGTAAGGCTATTACTGTAAAGCCTAAGGAATCTATTTACAAGCCCATCATTGATGAGGCTGCAGCTGAGGCACGCCGTCAGGAGATTCGTAGGTTTAGAAAAGAGAACCGCACTAACCGCAGACGCTTCCTCAGTGTCGAGCGTGCAGAGGGAGCAGCCAACGGTGAGAAGGCTACGCCTCTTGACATGAAGGTTGCTGAAGAGTGGTGGGCCAAGAACATGCCTAACGTTCCGTTTAAGCGGGTCAAGGGTATGATTCAACGTGGTGGAACTACTGCCTATGGTATCTTTGAGGCAGGTGCTGTTGAGGTGTCTAACCTTGCAGTTGTAGGTACAGAGTACCACGAAGCGTTCCACGCTGTGTTCCACATGTTCCTTGACCCTAAGCGTCAGGAGAAGGTGCTTGCAGAAATGCGTAAGAAGTACCCGAACAAGAACGAAGAGCAGCTGGAAGAAGAGTTGGCTGAAGAGTTCCGTGAGTACATGCTTACAGACGGACTGTCTAACAAAGACAAGTCTGTTGTTCGTAGGTTCTTCTCAGAGCTTATGGAGTTGATTGGAGCTTTGGTCCGTGGTAACCTTGCAAGCACTCGCGTGTATCAAGGTATGAACCGTGGTACGTTTAGCAACATGACCCCACGTACTAACGACTTCACAACTCGTTTCATGAAAGCTATTCCATATGCACCTGAATACAACGCAGTTGTTATTGAGGAGCTGCAAGGTGTTCTCCGCCGGTATGTAGGCGAGGAGTTCCGCATGGGTACAGCTATGAAATCTCCAAGCTTTGCTAGGTTTAATGAAATCCGCGAGCTCTCTAGAGAAGACTTTGAAAATAAGTATCCCGGAATGTCCCGCAAGCAGGCGCTTACAGGCGAGCTGATTGGACTTACTATGGATGGCACAATGCGTATGGCAGCTGATGATGCAGCGGCTGTTATGCCTGCAGACTCTATGGCTCGCCAGAACTTGGCTAACTTGTTTGAAGGCCAGCGTAGAGCTGCAGTTATTGAGCACTTCTCTAAGGACAGCAAGTTCCAGTCTTACGTAGAGGACTTGATTTCTAACGAGCACACTGTTGGTACTAACGCAACTGAGCAGTACGACGAGAAGAAGTTCCAGAAGATGAATCCGAAGGACAGCCTGTCACAGACTGTTCGCGATTTGATTGAAGCTACTCCGCAGATTACGCGTGCTACTATGAAGAATAGCAGCAAGATTAAGCAGGCTATGGCTACGGCTGAGTTGGCTATGCTTGAAGTTAAAACTGCTAAGGAGAATAACAACGATAAAGCATTAGAGCAGGCACACGAAAAGCTGGCTGAAGCTATTGACGCAGTTAACGAGTTGTCTGGTAAGACAGCACACTCGTCTTTCTTTGGCTTGCCCCGTGGTATGAACGTTGATTTGAACTTTCCGTTCTTGTCACAGAAGCTTGCTAGTGCAGCCACCCCACAGGACATGCTTGCACGTCTGATGACAATGGGTGAGGTGTACCCAGAGTTTAAGCTCTTGGCTATGAACTTGCAAGACCAGAGCGTTGAGACTTTGGCGCAGTTCTTTACAGGTATGAAGCGTACTGGTTCTGAAGAAGTGTCAGCCAACAAAGGACGGGCAGAACTTTCAGAAACGTTTACACGTACTTTGGCTATGCGCAACCAAGCTACTGTTGCTGCCGCCCTTGCAGACATTCCAAACCTTGACAAGTGGGCAGCTCGTATTGTAGCTATTAAGAATGACGACTTCCTCTCACAAGAGCAGAAAGTTAAGAAGCTTGGAGCCGCTCTTACAGCCATGGGCTTTAGCACTATTGACAGTGCAGCCTTTGAAACCAGTCTTGAGCTGGCAGCAGAAGCAGGAGAGCAGAACCTTAACAACTTGTTTACGTATGCAGAGGGTGCAGTAAAAGCATTTAAAGCTTTGCAGTCTGCAAACGATGACACGCAGGACAGCCGTCAGGCTAACTTTGTTGACATGATTGAGAAGTTGTCTGCTTACTTTGCAGATAACGACAGAGGTGCAGTTTCTTCTACACTTACTAACGTTGAAGGTACTCGTATCTTTAGCAAGCAAGTGCCTAGCTTTATCGGTAAGTGGTTTAACCAGTTCGAGCAGCGGGATGGAGAGACCGACCAAATGTACGAGACTAGGATTCGTGAAGAGGTGTTTGCCGACCCACGTATGTACGTCACAAACTACGGTCGTCTTATCTTTAACGGTCGTAAGAACGGTGACTTTAACATCCAAGCGGCTCGCCGTATGGGTACTCGCCGGTATGGAGGTATGTCAGCAGGTGCAGGTACTACCTACACTAACATGACTGACCAGCAGACGTATGAGTATCAAATGTCTATCCTTAACGGTGTGCGAGGTTTGGGTTCTATGTACCCTGTAACTACATTGTCTGATGCAGGTAACAGCTACATTGTACCAGCTGTAGTGTTTAATCCAAGCACAGACGCCGGAAAGACTAAAGCGCTTACGGCCTTGAAGGGTATCATCTTTGCAGAGGTTACTGAGCTTCGCCATCGTAAAGGCCGCTTTAGCAACCCAGCTGTGAACGCGTACATGCGTTCTAAGTTCTCTACTACAGACGGAGACTTCTTTACTATCACGACCTCAGCGCAGCTGTCTAGCGAGCTGGACAAAGCTGCTGAGATTTTGCTTGAGCAGTTAATGAACGAAGCTACCAGTCTTATGGAGCAGACTTCGTTTATCAACGCACATGAGTCCAGCAGCACAGGTCTAAGTCTTGAGCAGGCAGCTAAGCAGCTTACAGTAACTGGCTATGTTAGTAACGCATCTACGTCTATTGCTCTGGCTGGTACAGCCAACGAGTTCAAGCAGAAGGCAGACGGTAACACTACCGACATGCAGAAGCGTCACAAGCACATTGCTTCTCCTGCTGTTGTAAACGCTGGCGTTACTAAGAAGACCCACTTCCGTAGTGTCACTATGAAAGATGTTAGGTTTGACCTAACTGACCCAGCTAACGGCGGAACAGCAGAGCTGGCTAAGTTTATTGATGCTGATGGTAATAAGCAGTACGGCGGCGTAGAGATTGCAGACGCGCAGACTTACGTCACGCTTGACTTCTACGAAACTGTTTTGCTTGAGCATGGTGACATGACTCCAGAGTTGCAGACTGCGTTGGACAAAGCGCGTAAAGGTGAGGCTCTTTCTGCCTCTGAGAAGCAGAAGCTTTTCCGCCCGTACAAGCCTTTCTACTACACACGTACTATTGCAGCTGACGGCATGTTGCAGTCACAGCAGATTAAGAACTCTATTATTCCTGTGTTCGAGGCAATGCCCGGCGACTTCGGTAAGCTAGCTGCGTTTATGAACGACTCTAAGAATAAGATTGACCAAGTGCAAATGGGCACAGCGCACAAAGTGGGTAACACTAAGGGCGAGGTTGAGCTTATTGACCCAGAGACTGGGGAGTTTAAAGTGATTGGGTTTAGTGAGGAGAACGTGCACACGTTGCCTATGGACGGCTACGGTAAGCAGGTTCACGTTACAGACCACTGGCATGACGACAGCACTAACAAGATGATGTCGCAGATGGAGCGTATTGCTATCTCGCACGGTGTCTTGAATCGTGGTGAAGAAGGTGCTGCTGCTCGTGACAAGTTTATGAAAGCGCTTGACAGCATCTACAGCACTCAAGCTGACAACCTCTTTAAGCAGTTTGAAAACGAAACTGGTAACGTTGATAAGGAGGCGTTCCGTGATTTTATTCTAGAGAAGCTAGAGGCTCAGGATGTTCCTGCTTACGTTCTTGACCAAGTACAACAGGGCAACTTTACTGGCCCTACAGTTATCGGCGCAGTGCGTACTGCTTTGTTCTCTTCTATTGAGAACGAGGCTAAGCAGGTTCGCATCTTCGGTGGTACACAGGTACAGATTAGCTCACAGTTCTACAGCACACGTAAGAATAGGTTGAAAGGCATGCGCCTAGTCGACGGTAAGGTTGCGCCTGCACAGATTGTTGTTAACCGCGACTACCTTCCTAAGACTTACAAAGGCGACCGCATTGCTGACATGTCTTTTGCGGAGATTAAGTCTACACACCCAGAGCTCTTAGAGATGTTCTGTGTACGTATTCCTTCAGAGGCACCTAACTCTGGCTCTATGGTTGAGGTTGTAGAGTTCTTGCCAGAAGGTCAAGACGGTGCTATTGTACCTGACGAGTTTGTAACTCAGATGGGTTCTGACTTTGACGTCGATAAGCTCGTGTTCCAGTGGCGTGACACTAACGCTAAGACTAAGCTTGCTAAGAAGTCAAACGAGTTGTACGACATTATTCGTGAGACCTACATGGACCCACGTATGCTGGAAAGCATTCAGGCTCCTCAAGGTTTTGACACGTTGTCAGACATTGCAGAGAAGAAAGGCTTGCGCTCAGCAGAGCAGCAGCAGTTTATTAAGGACAACCCTTACGCCGTTACTACGCACACTATGATGCTGGGTGACAACCGCGCGGGTATCGCTCTTAAAGGACAGGCTGCAAACAAGAACCTCATCTTGCAGGACTTTATCCGTAACGGGTTTGTGTTTAAGGTTGACTTTAAGTTGGGCAACGCTGCTAAGATAGCATCGTTTGACTCATCTAAAGTCAGCAAAAAGCTTGTAGGGTTGCACACTGAGATGGTTGCAGCAGCTATGGACGGCGCTAAAGACCCCGTGTATGGTAAGCTTGGTGTTAACAACAACAACTTTAGCCTGTTCTCTGCGCTGTTAATGATGACTAACGGAGACGTTGACTTTGCTGTCGACATTATCCAGTCTAAGCCTATGCAGATGGTCGCTGATGGCCACATTGAAATTAAAGGAACCGCTAAAAACACAGTTGTTAATGTCTTGAATGACTCTGAAACTGGTAAACAGTTTATTGGCTCCATTGCTATAGCAATGAACCTAGACATAAAGGGCAAGACAAAGCTTGAGCTTCCTGCTAACCGCAACTTGTTTAGCAGTAAGGAAAGCGCTGGTGGCTTTGACGCAAGTTTCTCTTCTATCGGTTTAATGACTTCTGCTATTGGCCAGTTCCAACACCACGTTGTTAAGCCGCTTAACGAGCAGGGAGACGCTATGCGTATTGACCGTGCAGGCATTGCAAAGGGAGTTGAGAAGACCCACGACAAGAAGGAGAAAGACTTTGAAAGCTACAGCACTGGTCTTAAGGAGCAGATTATCAAACAGAAGGACTACGTTAATAGTGACGGCGCGCGTACTCGTCAGCCGTTTAGCCTTGAGACTAAGGGCACAGTTCGTTCTATGTTCTTGAGAGCCGGTGATATTCTTACCGAAACTGGTGACAACTACTTGCTCTTGCGTCGTATGTTCTCAGGCTCTAAGCTGGCAGCGTCTATGAGTTTCCAGATGCACGATGAGTACATCCGCCAGCAGGCTGCTTTGGCCATTGCTGCTGACAGCACAGTGTATACTGCTATGGGCGAACGCGAGACGCGTAACGTTGCTAAGCTTCCTGAGCTGAAAGAGAACTACTCTTTGGAGCAGTGGACGCGTGTGTTTAACAAGAACGCAGAGCTTCTTTCTACAAACGAAGACCTTGCTCTTGTACTTAGCAAGATTCAGGTACACCCGTCTCCTTATAAGCAAGGCGACTTGTACTACGACAATGTCATGTTGATGAATGTCAACGACGACATGGAAATGATTGCTGTTCAGAAAGCTTTGAACAACTTGTATGAAAGCGGCGACACAGACTTGATGTTGTTTGCAGATGCTATCGGCGCATACGAGGCGCAGCGTTCACGTTACGGCTTGAGCCAGTCACGCTTTACGCGTGTCTTGCCCGACTCACTGCAGGCTGAGCTTGCTGCTGAGTCTGGAGCAGCTGGTATTAACGGAATGGAAGTTTCCTTTAAGTCTGTTATTGATATCCACAGGGCACAGGTGCACAACCCTAACCTTCCTTTCATGTCGGGTGCAACCGCTGACGCAGCGTTAGAGGAGGCATTCAATCGCCAAGTAGCAGGTGCTTACAAGACAGCTGACAACCGTATCATTCTCCCAGACAGTGAGGACGAAAGCGGCGTCATCAGCTACATCCTTGTTGACTCTCCTAACGACGGTCAAAAGTTTGCTGGTAAGCCAGTAGACGTTTCTGTTTCACTTGATAGAGTGGAACCCGGCCGTACTCGTCAAAAAGTGGTTGAGGCTACAGCTAAAGAGACTGTTGTTCCCGGTAAGCAGCTTGGTATGTTTGAGTCTAGACTTGCTTACGGTAAGGACAGCAGCACTGAGGCTAAAGTGGCTCACTTGCAGGCACGCTTTGCTAAGGCAGGCATTCCTGTAACTATTAAGTTTGACAGCACGCTAGATGTTAACGGTCAGGTTGTAATTGATAAGGGCGCAGCCACTATCACTATGCACCCAGACAAGTTGCAGCGTGACACAGTAGCACACGAGTTCGGTCACGTACTTGTTGAGGCACTCGGGTTTACACACCCACTGGTGCAGCAGGCTATTGAAGAGTTGAAAGGCTCTAAGTTGTGGAACGAAGTAGCAGAAGCGTACTCTGATTTAGATGCACGTGACCTCGCTATGGAGGCGCTCGTTACTTCAATTGGACGCGACGCGACAGACATCTTTGAATCAGGAGACCCAAAAACTAACCGCTTCCGTACTACCATGAACCGCATCCTGCGCGCCATCGGTAAAGTATTCGGCATTACACCAAAGGCTACTTTGCAATTGGCTGAGATGTTGATGGACGACGGGCCGTTGCCTGCTCTTAGCGAGAAGGTAAGCACTGTACAACAGCAGCGCCGCAAGAAGACCGGTACTAGTGTAGCGGAAGACTTTAAGAAAAAGTGGGGCGAGCTAGCACAGCAGTATCAGACTCGTAAGTTTACATCTACCGAGTTCGAGGTTGCTGCGTCACGTCTGTCTCGTCAGCACGCTCTTGTAACTAAGAAGCCTAACGTAGGTACAAAGCTTGTCGCTATTCACCAAGTCGCTAAGACTGAGCTACTTACAGCTAGTGCTGTAACCAGCCGCTTGTCTGCTCTGACAAATGACGGGTTCTCTACTAACCGTATTGGCGAGTCTGAAGCAATTGCATTGTCAGAGGCACACACTGCGCTGCAGTCTTTGGAGACTTTGCGCTCAGTGCTTGAGGGTATGGACCCTGAGGCCGGTGGTAGTATAAAGGTTCGTGAGGCTTACGAGAACTTGCAAGAAGAGCTTGACCGTATCATTAACGCAGAGCTTGTTCTTAAGGAGCAGCTTGCTGAGACTCTGAGTAAGCAGTTGGTCAACAACAGCACTAACCCTAAGCTGATTGCTTGGGCTAACAACCCCGAGAACTACAGCACAATCTTTGAGCTTGCTAATGACCCAGAGATGCGGGCCATGATGACTGACGTTAACAAGGCTACGATGGGCACGCTGGGTGTGAAGGAATTCAACAACCCCGTTATGCAGCTCATTGCTAAGCAGATTGCTGACACAGTTGAGGAAGGTCGTATCGAAGGTCGTCAGGCTGAGATTCGCATTGCTAACATTCTTAAGAAAGCAAAAGCAGAGGGCGTCAAGCTTGAGGACATTGTAGACAAGGCTACTGGTAAGTTTATCACGGAGCACACCGCTAAGTATACTGAAGGTGCACGCGAAGCGCGCATCATGTTGAACTCTGGCCGTGAGGGTGAGTGGATTAAGTTCCACGCTCAAAACTCTGAGCTTCCGCAGAACTCTTCATACTACAAGTCATTCCGCTTCCCAACTATTGGACTTCGGTCTAAGGTTGAAGAGGTTAACGAGTTGAAGACAGCTCGTAAGTTGTATGGATTGAAGAGCTACGACTCTGCTATTGAGCAGGCCGAGGCTGAGATGCATGCAATGTTGGAGTCTAAGAAGGAGATGATGCTGGAGTTTAACGACTTTGCCATTGACCAGAACTTTGACATTGCCCGCGCTGAGGCAAAGCTTGCAGGCGAAGAGACGTTGCGTAAGTTTGACGCTGCAAACGGTGTAGTTGAAGTAGACGGTAAGCTCATTCCAATGAACGAGCACAGCCGTTTCGTTACCATGACTGTTAAGCCTGAGTACAAGAACGACAACTATCCTGCTAACGCAGACGGTCGTCCAGTTCCAAAGGCTAGCCAAAAGAATCCTGCGTTTAAGTCAATGTCTCCTGCTGCTGCCGCAGCGTTGACTGCCATCCGTAAGGAGATGAAGGACGGACTTGGTAAGGACTCTAAGTTCTTGGAAGACGGTGACGTTCCATTTATCAGGAGCGCGTCTAACGAGACTGGTTCAATTCTCGAGCGCCTAAAAAATAAAAAGAAAAGCGTTACGCAAGGCGCTAAGAATTTGGTTGACAGTTCTCAGGACTTGAAGAATGCAGAGCGCGTTCTTGTCGATTCCTCTGGTAACCCTATCTACACTCGTGACCGCATCGCTCGTCCTGCAACTGCAGAAGAGATGGCCGGTTTGAACATGGACAGCTTTGCTTCTATGTTGGGTGAGAGTGTTAAGCGTGCGCACTTGGAAAGTGCTAAAGCTGGACTCGAGTCATTCGCGTACATGACCCGTGATGTGTTTAACCAGTCTGACGTTGTGGACGGTAAGCACGTCATCCTTATGGGTCAGAAAGGTGAGCGTGCACGTCAGTGGCGCGCTAAGAAAGTTGCAGGTACTAACACTAGTGTTGCACTTGACAGCTGGTTGGAAGGCATGCTCGGCGATAACTGGGAAGACGCTAGCCGTCTTGACGGTGCAGTTGCAGGCTTCCAGACTTACACCTCTCTCATGGGCGTAGGTATTAACGTAATGGCTTGGTTCAACAACTTTGCCTACGGTAACATCCAGCGCCATTTGGAGACTGCAGGCGGTGAGCACTACGACAAAGAGCACGGCAAGCGCGCTTGGGGTATTGTTTCCAGCGATGTGATTACACTTACTAACGACATCGTTAGTGGCAAGCGTAGTAATTACACTAGCCGGACCAGTGCTTTGATTAACTTGCTTGACATTGCAGACGACCAGCGGGAGATGCCGTTCGGTAAGCGTGAGACCAAAGGCTCTACTGCCCTTAACGCATTGTTTGTTGGACAGACAATGGGTGAGGTGCTTATGCAGAACCAGACAGCGTTTGCTATGATGATGAAGCAGGAAGTTACTCTTGCTGATGATAGTAAGTCTAACTTGTTTGATTGCTTTGTGTTCGAGGACGGTAACGTTAAGTTGCCTGAAGGTGCAACAGTAGAGCGTAACGGTGAAATCGTTGACCTTGACAACAGCTACCTTGCAGGTTTCCGTAACAAGGCTAAGTCTTTGAACCACCACATTCACGGTGCATACAATAAGCAAGACTCCGGAACATGGCAACGTGTTGCATGGGGACGGGCTGCTATGCAGTTCCGCCGGTGGTTGCCGATGAACATCAAGAAGCGTTTTGGTACTGATGCTTACAACGAGTCGCGCGAGCGTCAAGAAGCAGGCTGGTACACTAGCATGTGGCAGTTCTTGGGCATTGTTGGTCAGAACCTTGGCGACATGAAGGCTATGAAAGAGGCTGTTGGTCAGATGAAGGAGGACTCTCCTTACATGTACAAGGGCGCGATGCGCGCCTTGACTGAGGTCGGCACTGGTATCGCAGGCTTCCTTGCTCTCGCTTTGATGTATGGTATGCTTGACGAGGAAGACGAAGACAACTACTGGATTGGCCTTGGACTTAACCGTGCGCAGCGCCTGACACAGGAGATGAACACGTACACTCCATGGGGATTGTTCGAAACGTTTAACTCTATGGCAGAGAATCCGTTTGCTGCTATGACTCGATTAGACGGTGGCCTTAAGGTTGTCAGTCAGATGGTCGAGGATGGTGCCGGTTACATTGTACACGGCGAGGGAATGGAACACTACAAGTCAGGAGTTAACAAGGGTAAGACCAAGTTGGGCACGCTGACCGGTAAGATGCTTCCGGGTGTTAGCCACGGTATGAGGCTGATGCAAGTGGGTGAGATGCAGAAGCAGTATAGCACTGCTAAGAATATCGCCGACTGGTTCGAAGGATAAAGAAAGCGGGCCCGGTTCTCTACGCCGGGCCCCTTTGCTTTCCTTTCTCTAACACAATACGGCGTTCAACCCGTGAACTGTGGAGGGGAATCGAACCCCTCCCTAGTACCATAACAGTTATGCCCCGCAAGCTTCGCAGTCTCCTGCGTCACCTTTGAGGTCACAGACTTTTACGTCTGCCATTTTCTCTTCGCTAGCTTTGGCTAGGTCAGAGTTCATCTTGATGCAAGTACACTTGCCTTCTTCACAAAAATCACAATCCATTATTTCCAATTAAGAGCTTCCGCAACGGTGGGAAGCAGGGGTTTAAGATACTTCTTAATCTCCTGTGCCACAAGTTGGATTTCTAACTGAGCATGCTCGTCATCGCGCAGCTCAAGGAAATGAATCCATGAGCGCACGTTACCGGTCATGTGGATAGTGGTGCTTGTGGTGAGAGGCAAGATGAAACGTGCCTGCTCACGTGCTACTCCGTTCTCAATCAGTGTGTTATACAGATTGCGAGCAGAGGCCAAGTGGTTCTGAATCATCCGGTTAGCGTTGATGTAACCACCCGAGACGCGAATCTCTGGGTCAATTACTTCGCTGCTGGACTGGCGATTGTTGTCACACTGAGCTCTCAACTCCAACGGCTCAAACATTTCGTCGAGCTGGTTGACGTCTTGATAGCGTTGACTAAACTCTTGAAACGAGAACGAGCGGTGGCGAATCAGCTGGATGCCGATTGCCTTGCTCGTCTGAATCTCGAACGTAAAGCTTGCATGCTCGAACGGAGACCAGTGCGCATGCTTAGCTAGGTACTTGACCAAGCCTGCATAGTTACTAGTCTTGTCCTTGCGCGAACTAGACACCCTTGCTACCTCAACAATCGTCTTCTCTGGGTCTGGTGTATGTGCAATTAACTTTACGTTCATTCTTTCTCGTTCTCTTGTTCAATTGTAATTAGTCGCTCAATATACCAGATGGCTTTCTTGAGGTCTTCTATACCGTTCTTATTACGCCAACGGCTGACGTACTTGACAACATTACCCTCGTGGTAACCGAGCTGGTTAGTCTCGATAAACTGGATAGGCTCGATGGCAAGTCTGCTGTAATGCGTACCGCCTACTTGTGCTTTTGGTTTAGCTGGCACTTGTGTGGTACGCGCTCTAAGTTTACTGCTCATCGGAACGTTGTCTTGTTTAGTGATACACGAACACGCTTCCGGTAGGAATTGTGTCCTTCGAGCGCACGCTTTACGCGCTCTGGGCTAGACCCGTAGAAGACAGCACCAGTTGGACCTTCTGCAGAGAAACTCTGACGGTCCGCGTGCTGTGTCTTTGCATACTCCAAGGCTGCAAGCGCTGTACCTCGTGCATTGTTGAGGTGTGCGTACTTGTCAAACCGTAGCAATTGGATATCTGCATACACTTCTTTAGCCCGTTCTTCTTTAGCTTGCACGCGCAACTTTGCGTACAGCCTGCCACCGTCGGTGTTGCCATCGACAGTAACGTAGTCAACAGGTTGCATTGTTGCATCAGCAACCCATGAACGTAGCTTGCCGAACTCCTCCTGTTTGAAGGGGTTCGACCAGTCTACATTTTCATTGATATGCTCCAGCAGCCAATCCACCTGTTCTATTTCAGATGTAGTAAGCTCCATTTTTAGAGTATTCATAGTCATTGACCCAGTCACCTGTCTCAAAGTGGTGCTGCAGTCTGTCAAGTAAGGACAAGTACTCTTCCTTACCTGCGTTAATAGTGCTGCGCTTAATTACAAACTTGCCTGCACGGTAGTCACCTCTTGTCTCAACGGCAAGGATAACATGGCGGTGGCTTGGCTTGTACTCTGCGCTGAACTCTTGTTGGCACCACTTGCTAGCAGCCAGCTCGTAAGCTGCAACCTGCCGCGCGTAGTGGTACTTCTCAAACGAGTCAGAGAACTCGGCAAGGGATTTGCCGGTAGTCTTTAAGTCCATAACAGTGAACTCTCTGTTTGCGTGGTCAACACGTAGGCGGTCGAGCTTGCCCTTGAGAGGAAAGCTGTACCCGTCTTCTTGCCACACAACCTCTTTCTCGTGGTAGTACTCAACAGAGTCTTCGCTAGAATCAGTTGTCATAAACGTAACACCGAGCGGGTCATTTGTCACGCCAGTAATGACGTGGTTTAGCCGCTCTTCTTGTGCACTAGTAATAACAAACTTACCGCTGTCCTTAGAACTTGCAAGCAGTGCAAAGTAAGAACCGCCTTTCTCCATAACCTTGTTAAGACGAGTCTCCTCTTTCCACGTAGCACCATAGCTGTACTTCTCGCACGCGCTAATGATTGCAGGGTAGTAAGATTCAAAGGTCCCAATCTCTTGAGGCTTGTCAAGGTCAAACGGACTTACTTGCTTGCTAGCTACTTCGAAGACTTCCTTTACAATGTCCCGAATCTTATCAGGTGTATTGGTCTTGTCTACAACGTAGTTAAGCAAGTGCGGCTCTAGCACAGCAAGGTGAGCGAGGTTGCCGAACTCAAGAGCAGATGTCTTAAGTCCGGGCAACTTGCCGTCCCAATGCTGTTTGAACTTAGCAGGCGAGCCACCCTGTTCAGGGTTGATGTGCTGTAACGCACTGTTACTCACTGCTTTAATGTCATAGTATGGGTCATATACCAGCATTAGTACTTGTCGTAAGGGTTAATTTTAGGTTCGAAGTTCTTCTTCGTTCCTCTCTCTTCAAGGACATAGTCCTCAATACTCTTGCATGCAACTCCATCAGCTCGCCGCTTAAGAGCCATCCACCCGCCAACAGTTTCCATACGTCGCTGGCTATTGCCTTCACGTACTTCTTTGTTAGCAGGGTTCAGGTCTTTACGACCATCGGCATGCGTGACTTTCATAATCTCCTTGAGCGCATCAGCTGCGTCAAGTTTTAGAAGGTTGTGGTACAAGTCCGAATCCTTCATTTGATTGTGTGCCCATGCATGATACCAGTCGTTGCCGCTGGATGATAGGTCTAAGATGTCGAGGCGTTCAAGGATGTTGTACAGCCACTCACGTTCCTCACGGTAGCACGTAAGCTCGTTCTCGAGCACACGTACATGGTGCATCATATTGGTACGGTCACGTTCAACAAACTTGGCAAGCTTGACAAATGACCAACCACAGAAGTGGAACAAGATGAAGCCTGCAAAGCGGCGTGCTCTGACAATCTTCTTAAGCCGACTACGTCCGTAGAACTCGTCGTCTGATACATTAAATTCCTTCAGACACTCGGTGAGAACCCGAGTAGCAGTAGGCAATTCTGGATTCTGAGCAGTCTGTACCAATGCTTTGGTAACAGCCATACCCGGAAAGGTCCAGTAAGATGGTTTAAGTGAACTCATTGTGTTAGTGTTAAATGTTAAGGGAATGTCCAGTGTACTTTAGGTATAAGCTTAAGCACTTCTGTGTCATACCGGTCTGCGGAAAAGCTCTCGTACTGAGCGCCTCTTTCCATCGTTGCCCCACGCACCTCAAAGCTCACCGTAGTTGGAGTACGGTGGCTTGAGGTGTAACGTAGAGGGAACGGGTTACGCTCAGGCGTAGACACGCCGCTCGCTAATGATAGCACGGGCAGCTACTGCAGACTTGCTGTCCTCAATAGTTGCTTCGTACTCTTCCAGTTGCTTGTCCAGCTCGCGCTGTTCAAACGTCTTGTAGTCCAGCTCGAAGTACGGAGTACGAATCTCCATATCGTTAGCCAAGTCTACAATGCCGTATGCGTAGTACTCGCAGACACGCATCTTCTGATACGAGTAGTCTGACGGGATAGCACACACGTTCATCGGGTTTACGAGGCACGCCAAGTGGACGTTTTGCGACCCGCCTCCGAAGTTCTTGACATACCCCGGAGCGCCAATATGCAAGCCACTAGAGCAAGTATTGGCAGGGTTACAGTCAACAGAACTACGGTCCATAGAAACCGTACCGCCGAGGCGAACACTAGTAGTACCGCTGTGCCAATCCGTATACTCAGGGGCATCCGTGACGCCCGTCGTTTGGTTGGTGAACATTTCCTCGAGGTTGCCGAGCACGTGTTCTGGTGAGATGAAGTTGCCATTGGTGTCAGTAATTACATCTGTCTTTACGGCTACAAACTCTCCGCCGTCGGGGTCGGTCATAGCAGTGTAGTCTGCTGGGTTCTCACCAGTAGCCTTAAGTTCCACGTACTTCTGTGGTACCCAGCCAGTTACAGCATCATAGGTTTTGTCTGTCTTACGAACAGAGCGGTAGCCAATGAAGTAACCAGAGTCAGTGATAGGGAAGTCGTACTCAGACATGAACTTAAACGTGTCTTGGCGAGCTTGTGCATCCGGGTTAAGGAGCAACAACTTCCAGAAGTTAACGAGCGGTTGCACGCTAATACCTTGCTCGATGTGAGCTTGGATACGTACGACCAGTTCTTCTGGCATAGCTACAGTCTCGTAGCCTGCGAGGTAGAACTCTCCGTTCTTGATTGCAAACACGTTATCTGCAACGAGCTTACGACCGGGCAGCACCTCGTCGAGCAAGAGCTCTACGTTGACGCCTGTCGGGTTAGCACGTGCAGTCAGTGCTTGGTTGTACAATGCAACAGCAGAATCCTGCTCGTCAAAGTTGCGCTGGTACATGTCGGTGTCCACGATAACGTGAACTTGATTGCCGTGACGTACGGCGTGAATTGTTGGGTTACTCATAATGTATTGTGTTGTGGGGACCGGCAGTGTTACCGGCCCCCGAGATATTACTTCTGCTTGTTAGGCATAAGGAGTGCAAACGCTTGCTCACACTTAGACTTGTAGTGGCCTCCGTACGAACGCATGTTGCAGATAGCTTCGGTCAAGAAGTCACCTTCACCACGCTTGTTGTACAGGTCAAGCATCTTAACAATAGGTGCAATAGACACAGTGTGGTTCATGTAGCTAAACGTGGTCTTACCCTCAGGGCAGGTTCCAGTCTGTACTACACCGCGCATATGGGCAATACGGTCAAGCTTCATTACTTGGTTGTATACCTTAGCAAAAGATTCGTCAGCCTGCACACATGCTTCAATGAAGTAAGGTGCTCCGGGCTGAGACCTAAAGCTCTCTACGAATGCACGCAGTTGGATGATGTCGGAGTCTTTACGAGCTTCCTGCTTACTAGCCCAAGAGACGTAGTCGACAAAGACGCCCATCTCTTTAAACTCTTTAGCAGCTTTCTCGCTAACTGCAAAGAAGGAGATGTTAGCTGGTTTCTCAAAGGTCTCAAAAACCCAATCACTAAAGTCCATCCAACGGCAATCAGATTCCTTATGAACCTCCTTAAGCGCGTTAACCTCTTTGCTAGTCATGTAAAGTACGGCACCACGAACCATACGCTGCAAGTCTTTCAACTCAAAGTCATACACACCCTTCCTACCAATTCCGCGCAAACGGTATTGAGTCTTAGAGCGGTCCTTCTTTGTTGTCTTGGTACGCAACGCTTTCATGGCCTCTTTACGCTGAGCAATGTACTCAGGGCTAGCCTGCCAGTCTTCAAACTTGTCAGTGCGGTCCATCAGTTCTACAAGAATCTTCTTGCCGAACTTGTTCCACAATGACTCACGAAGAGCTTCTGCACCTTCAACAGGTACGGGCTCATTGAAGTTAGCAATCTTGGTATAACCGCCAACAGGGAAGTCAGCTCTGCGCTGGATAAGGTGGATAGACGTGTAGTCTGTTTCCTCCTTAAGCATCTCTTCCATGACCTCCTTGTCTGCAGGCGTCAGCTTATCTTCAGCTTTCCACCGGATGAACAACGGCTTTGGGTCGTTGTAGTTACGTGTCTTACTGTCTACAACAAACTGGTGGTACCGAGAGCTGTCAGACGACTTGGCATTACGCCATGTGCTGCCGCTTCCGCTGTACTTCTGAGTATACTGAGCAGTAACTTCACAAACAGACTGAGCGTAAGAGCGAACCATGTGACGGTCAACCCCTTCGAATCCTTCAAGAGTTACATTCTCTTTCTTGATGCTAGTAGCCCGTCCGTATCCGCCAAACCTCAAGTCAATCTCAACGTCAGTGCCGTCAAGAGTCATCAGGAACCTGCTGTCATCCTTGATGAATTCCAAGATACTAGTAGTAGTACCACGTTGTCCATCGGCCATAGCCTGCAACTCTGCAAAAGAGTCTTGATACCGCTTCTTAATGTACGCCTTAGTGTCGTCGGTCATCTGGATAGACTCACGACTCATGGTAGGCATACAAGAACCAATCTCAAGCTTTGGGATAATGCTGCAAGATGCCAAGTATTCGCCAGAGACGTCCTTGTCAACAGGGTATACAACATTGCCCAATGCAACTTTATTAGTGGCGTAAGTGCCACTGCGGTCACGAGAAACAAAGAAGTTCTCGAATTCAAACACCTCGGTAGATTCGTATGCCTTGTTGTCGCTAAGGGTTACGGCCAAAGGTCGCATGAGCATTGTCTGCTCATTAATAGCATCAACAAACTTTTCGTAATCCCACTTATCTTTAACAGGGATACGAATCTTTGTACCCTTACCTTCCTCGACAGCTGTGTCAAGGAGTGTACAGGTACGGTCCTGTCCACGCTTCTCCAAGAGATACGTGTACTTGTTACCGTTGCACCATGTCTCTACGCGGAACACGTCCGTGTATGCGAATGGTGACTTAGCGCCAATACCGAAACCACCAATCATATCGTTACCGTCGCGCTTTGTAGACGCGAAGTACAATGTGAAGATGTCTTCGATACGGTCAGGGCAGATACCCACACCGCTGTCTTGGAACACAATCTCACCAGAATTGGTGAAGCTGCTAGGTGCCGTGACAGAAATGCTTACAGGGTCAGTACTACCGGCCTCGACATTAGCGTCGATGCAGTTACTGGCAATCTCGCGGACGATGCTTCCAAACTTATCAGAGTACAGACCATCGGACATCATGTCCATCAGGAAACTCTCTGCTTCTGGGGCAAAGCCCATCTTCTTGCCTACCTTAATCGTTGATTGGTACTCGGCAGATGTATTCTTAAACTTCATGTTTCTTGTGTTGAGTTGCTCTCTTGCAGATATTGCAGTCTATGAGCGGTTAGAACGTGAGTGACTCGTTAGAGGACGAATCACTTTCATGGAATGCTTTGTAAGCACCATGGTTTAGTATCTCTTTCCTATCCTCTGGGATAAGACGATACACAATCTTCCGGTCTTCCTTGTGGTCAACAGGAAAGAATCGGAATGCAGGAGCCTGCGTGACAAACATAATGTTGTCATCAGGTATGATTCCCTTAGCTACTACAGCATCTAGGAAGCACTTGTGGTAAATCCACTGGTTGTCAAGATCCCAGTTCTTCCCTTGTAACGGGGCATACAAGTCAGACTCTACCCGGATGGGTACAGCCAATGGCTCGATGTCTGGTAAGCAGTCCGTCATGAATGACTTGATGACATTCACAACTTTACTACGTACCATAGGGTTCATGTTACCAGAGTACAAGGATTGGCCGTTAATCTTTAGCAACCTTGGCGTGTTTACACTCGCCGGGTTAGCAATGATTGGCTCTCCATCAGCACCTAGCAGACGACCTTTGATGTCATACTGCTTGTACTTGCTGTACTTCTTAGGAATTTTACCGTTCTTCTTGTAGTACTTTGCCTTACGTGACTTGCTAAGTTCGACGTGAGTGATGTACTCGTCAATGACTATCTCAATCATTGAGCCATACCTCATATACGTCGCAAGACACACGGCGCTCGCCTTCTGTAGACTCGGCATCAAATGCCATAACGCTACCTTCCGGACGAGTGTACGTGTAACCTCCCTGCTCGTCCAGCTGCTGCTTGACTTCGGAGACACACCCAATCGCGCCTTCCTTAGTGCGGTAAGCTTGTACTTGCAGTGAGTGCTCTTGTGTATCGTACACTTGCACACACCATATCATAGATGAATTATCTTCAGCCATTCTTTAGTTTGGTTACCCAACGTTCTGCGTGATAAGGACTTGCTTGGTATAGGTCGCTAAGGTCTTTAGCGCCTTCTACAAAACAGTAATCCAAATCGTATTGCTTACGCAGTTTGTTAGTGTTCTTGACTCCCGTGTAATCATAGTCGTAGCAGAGCACGATACGCTTGAAGCGCTTCTTAAGCTCATCTACATCACCATCTGCAAAGGGGTGAACCTCTGACTGTGGTGCGCATGCAGCAACACCGTACTCGTGGAAGAGCATGGTGTCCTTCATGGACTTTGTGATTACTAGTAGCGGGCCTTCCGCTGGGAGTTGTGCATGTCCCTGTACGATATCAGTGTTCTGCAAGAAGCGAACTTTATCTCGTAAGGGGAAGTACAGTTTGTATTTATCGTCACCGAACCAATAGGCAAAGCCCGGGCTGGTTGCCGAATGTCGATAAACAACTTTGTCGTTAACCCATGCTTGGTTAAGTTGAAACACTTTGTACTTCTTAAGCGTGGCTGGCGAGATGCCAACCGACGCCCAGAAGCTCATACCTGCATGGTCTAAATCCCATGAACCGTTCAATGTGTACGGCTCGATGGACATGTTAGTAGGCTCAGCTGCAATACGTCTAGCCAGTTCTAGGTGACTGTAGTCTTTCTTAGGCACTGCTGCCTTGATTAGATTGAAGTCATCTGTTACTCGCTTTAGTACTTCTGAGAACGTGCATTGGTAAACAACACACGCAGCCTCAAAGCAGTCCATTGGCCTACCCTTACCGAAGTCCCGGAAGAAGAGTTTCCCAGCTTTGTTGTAATAATACACGCAGCTAGGAGACTCATCTTTCCGGAACGGTGAGTGGAACTTCTCGTTAATCCTGATAGGTACGCCTATGTAGCGTTCCATGATTTGCTCTTGAGCAATACGAGATAGAATCCAATCGCGGTTAACTGTAGGTAGTATCGAGTACAAACTCGGGTTCCTTAGAATACGAGGTCTTCGTCGCTAGAGGTACCGGTTGCAGCGTCGAGTCCACTAGGTGCAGCATCCCATGGTGCAGGTCCTGCCTGTGGTGTTGCAGCTGCTGCGATAGCGTCATCCAAAGATGTAGGTGCCGCAGGTGCAGGTGCAGCGTCAAGCAAAGCATCCAAACTGTTACCAGAGGTACCAGCAGAAGACTTAGGCTCGATGCGCTCGTACTTAGCTTCGATAGCCAACGTGTCAGGAGTATCCATCCGCTGAATGAACGGGCGGAACGCCTGCTTAGGGAACATGCAGTAGTCCTTGTTGTTAAGAATCAACTTAACACGGCACTCGATTCCCTGATACGCGTCACCCAAGAGCGTCACGATGTTACCACCGAAGTCGTCCCACGTGTTGCCCTGAATAACAACCTTGTCAGCAGGCAAGAAGCAAGACAGGATGTGCTTGATACGACCAGAGAGGCCCATCAAAGCATTACGAACCTGCTTCTCTGGGTCTTTACCCCACTGCTTAGCATTGCTGCGCTCACGCTCAACATCGACTTCGAATTCCGTGTGACGGAAACGACGACCTGATGCATCCTCAAAGTTAAACTTGAGAACGTTACCACCGGTACCGTCTTGACGCAGGGCCTCAAAGAACACACCGAGCAAACGGACGTTCTGGTTAATTCCAGCAGGCATTGGCTGGTTAGACTTAGGGGCTTCTACGGTGTTATCGATATTGTACATGGCGGTGGTATTACTAACGTTTGGGGTTACTGGTGTATTGACGGATGCGAAGTTGGTGTTCGGCTGCATTAGTCAATGTAGATATTAGACATGTCGAAGTCAATTACTTCGCCACGCAAGTGTGGGCAACGAGCACCGGCTTCGGTCTCGTCGTCGGCCATAAAGCTGACCTTGAGGTTGCCCTCAGCATCACGGAACACATAGCCGATAGCGTCGCTGTCAGCCATGATAAAGTTCTTGAGCTTACCGGACAGGTCAAGGCTGCTGGTGTTAACCTTGATGTCCGTTTCATTGGCAATCAAAGTCTTCTTGCGGTGACCGATGAGGATGACACCCTTATTAGCCAGAGGCTTAAGTTGGGTAAGAATCTTCATCACGTTGTCACGCACCATAGCATAGCCCTTACCGAAGTCAAGGTCACCAATGGTTTTGACACCTTCTGATGCACACACAAACTCTTCCATCCAGTTGACGATGTTGTCAATGGTGTCGAGTGCAATGTAGTCGTACTTATCCTCTTTCTCTCTGAGAGCCTTGAGGACAGCCATGACATCTTGCAATGTGTTGCACTGTACCTTCATGGCGTCAACCATGTCAGTACCCTGCTCGGTGTCAATAATCAAGCAGTTGTCAAGCGTGGCAAGAGTTGTAGTCTTACCGACCTTTGATTGTCCGAAGAGAGTCAAGAGTCGTGGCGATTTACGGCTCGCCGGGGTCCGTTCAGTAGGAAGTTCCATGTATTACTGTATATTAAAAAGTGGGCCGTCGGAAGCATGTGCACTGCTATATCCGTCAACCCAAGGGTCAATTCTGCCATTCTCTAGATTCGAAATCATGCGGGTGTAACCCTGCGTGCCATGTCGATTCTTGAGTACGTGCATACTGATGAGGTTCTGGCCCTCTTCAGTCATTGTTGGTACACGGTCTGGTCCGTAGACTTCTAGACCGAGCAATGCAGGTTGGTGCATTACAAGGCAGACGTCTGCAGCGTGGTAAAGCTGCTTGGAACCGTGTATGTCGGTCTTGGTTGGAAAGTGAAGCGAAGGGACACTAGGGTCACGTCTACCTGAACTTTCTATCTTGTCGTTGAGCTGTGACAGCAGGATGTTAAGTGTATTGTACTCCTTACGGATGTCAATAAACATCTTGCCTAGCTCAGCCAACGTTTGTATCTCGTTCTCTCCGGGCATCGAAGAGGCGAGCAACGTGTGGTCGAGCGTCACTACCAAATCATCGTCAGGAAACTTCTGTTTCATGCGGTCAATGGTGTCACGTATCTGCTGACGGTTGCCGGGCGTCTCTACAAAGTAGATAGGCTCGTCTGTCAGTCGACTAGACGCAACTTTAACCTGCTCAAACTCGTCACCTGTTAAGGGACGGTCTGCAGACATGAGTTTGCGGTAGCTGATACCTGTCAACGTACTAATACGACGCGTCATCTCTGCAGCAGCAGACATCTCGAAAGAGAAGTGCAGCACGCGAGTCTTAGACGGGTCTTTCTGCAGTGTGGGGTTAGTAAAGTCACGGAGCAACATGTTAAGCATGTAGGACTTGCCGTGACCTGACGCTCCACAGAGCATGTAGGTCTGACCAAACTGAAAGCCGCCGAGCAGCATGTAGTTTAGCTTGTCCCAGCGACTTGCCAGTACTATGCGTTCACCGTTACGAGCATTATTAATGTCGTCGTGTGCACTAGTAGCAGCAAGTTTACTGGTCTGGATAGGTAGGTTAGAGAAGTCTTGCACCGGGCAAAGCTTTACCTGTCGTGTCGTTCATGATGTCCTCGATAGCAGTCCACTGACGTGATGAGAACCAGAGCTTGATGCCCATGTGTATCTCATGATTGTCAGCAGCCCACTCGAGTGCCTTCATGATACGTGTATGCATGCCCTTCTTACTGACGACTTTCTCGTACTTCTCACGAAGTTCGTCCATGTCAGCATTAAGCGCAGCTACACGTTTACCGTCAATCCAAAGGAATCTAGGGTACGTGTCTACGAACTCGTCGAAGTAGTCACCAGACACATCTTCACCGAACAACGCACGAGTTACGTTAGTAATCTCGAGGTTCATCAGTGTAGCTGGCTTGCTGTCGTCGATTAGCTCAATAAACCCGCGACTGATTAGGTCAGGCAGGTCTACAAACTCAGACGACAGTACAGACTTGCCGTAGCCGTCTGCAATAACTTCTCTGTCACCCTGATACAGTGCGTTAAGTACAAGTACTTGCTGCGTATCGAGGTGATGTGTCAAACAATATCGAATCATAGTGTAATATCTAAGTGTGATAGGTCTATGTCGCCACCCATCATGTGGATAGCTTGGTCGAGTGATTGTACATGCTGTATGTTAGTCGAGTTAGCTTGACGCTTGCGCATCCACTTCTCGTCTTGCGTGTCGGGCATATATAAGTTGACGATGTAACCGACTTTACCTTCGACGAATCGAATGGCACGGCCAGTACGCTGTACGTCCTGTCGGGGAGAGCTGCTGCCACTGGAAATGATGGCTAACTCTACACCCGGTACGTCGAAGCCTTCGTCAAGAGCGCGCGCCGTATTGATGATACGAACGTCTCCTTTCTCATAGGCAAACAACGCAGCACGTCTCTTCTTGATTGGCATTCTAGAAGAGTACGACACAGAGTCGGGCAGGCGGCTAGTTACAGCATCAGCAAAGTCAACAGACTCGCTGAATGTAATCGTCTTTAGTTTCAAATCAGTGCACAAACGATAGACAGAGTCTACCTTTGACTGATTCATGTACAGCATCTTCTTCCGCTTTGCCATGTTGCGGTTGAAGTTGATAGCGTTGATACGTACTTGGTCTGCATCATCTGCAGAGCGACGTGAGAAGTTCTCACATGCTTGCTCTGACTTAAGGCAATTCATAGCTTGACCAAAGTCATTACCGAACTTGCTGAAATAGTAAGAGAAGTTCTTACTTAGCTTCTGGTAATCCTCGCGGTCTTGGTCGTTTAGGTACACCGGTACGTTCAATACCCTGAATGGGCTGACGTACCCTGCACTCAGCGCCTCTTCCAACTTGACCGTATCGATGATAGGTGCTTTCTGTCGTAGGAGGTAGTCGTTGCCGTCTGTTCTGGCAACTGTCGCTGTTAGACCCAATATCTTCTTGTAGGATACACGTTCGAAAACGGCACCAAAGACATTAGTTGCGTAGTTATGAATCTCATCCAAGATGAGCAGGTTGACGTCGTGCGTGTACTTGATAGCTGTGTTAACAACTAGTACAGTTACTCCGTCTAAGTGTTCGACCTGCTTTGTCCACTGTTGCTTTAGGTGGATAGTAGGTACGATAACAAGCGTCTTGTTACCGGGCTGCTGTTTGTTCAGAGCCTCAATAGCAAGAATCGCGGTGTAAGTCTTACCGAAACCGGTACAAGCTTCAAGTGTCCCTCGACACCCGTTACTTGACCAGTTTCGTAAGATTTGCTTCTGCCGTAACAGACGCCCTTCGTCAATCATCCAAGCTGGAGATTGGGTCATAGCATCCTTCGACCTCTAGGATAACCTCTTCGAGCTTGCCGCCGCTAACCACGTCATGAGCATAGTCAGACTGGTTCTCGTTAACAGCGGTAAGCGCATCCTCATCACTAGTAGCGCGGACTGTGATATCACGTGTGTAGACTTTCGTCACAACAACTGATACAATAAAGTTACGCTCTTCCATCTCCCATCGGTCTCGTTTAGTTACTGGCATCTAAATCTGAATCATGGAACAGGTTCTCAACCTCGTCGTGCAGCGCATATAGCTGCGTCAACGTGACTGATAAGTGTTCCTTTCTATTCTTAGCACGTGACACGATAGTCTTGAACTCTCGCAGCACGCGCTTTGCGTCTTCTTCAAACATTAGTCTATTACAAAGAACTCGCCCCATGAACAACTGCCTGACCCAATGGTCTTTGGCTTGTCTTCTGAGGTGAGAATAATGCTTACTTTCCAATAGCGGTGTTCACCGTTATCGTCATCAGTAAGGTTTTCCTCTTCCATCTCCTTGGGTTCCAAGGTGATATGGAATTGGTCATCGCCCTTACCGGCATTCCATCCTGCTTCTAGTTCTGCACGAGTCATGTTCTTCTCAATGTCAATCGAGTAGAACTTGTCCTTGTACTCCCATGTCAGCATGAATGGACGGGTATCGTTAAGTCCTTGCATCTCTACAGAAACAATCATTTGATACCCGAGCTTCCGTGTCCACTAGTACCACGACCATCGAAACTCTCGACAGACGTGAAGAACTCTTCTTCCACGGGCAGGAAATGCACGCTTACGAAGGGAGTAATGACTAGTTGTGCGACACGGTCTCCCGGCTCAACTGTGAATGGCTCAGTGCCAAGGTTGATGAGGTTAATCATCACCTCTCCACGGTAGCCAGAGTCTACAATGCCGGGTGAGTTAACCACCATGACACCGTTCTTGTGAGCTAGTCCGCTACGTGAGCAGACCATCGCGACGACACCGTCAGGCAACGCCATCCGCACACCAGTCCCAACGAGCTTGCGCTCGCCGGGTGCTAGTGTAACGGTTACGTTAGCGCGGATGTCGGCACCGGCGTCACCCTCATGCGCATAGCTTGGGGCTTCACCGGTACAGAATACGCCAGTTTTAGACATTCTCACTTTCCTCCTTAGTGTCGATGTCTGTGTCTGAACCACTGGCGAGTGCAGCCTCTGCAGCTTTAGCTTGCGCGTTCAAGCCGCCGAGGATTTCTACTGATGTGCCAGCAAGCACGAGGGCTTGTGTAAGGCGGGCACGGAGGATGTTATCTGCTGAGTCAGCAGCAGCTGCTTGAGCAAATTTGTCAAGGTTCTGAACTGCTGCGTTCAGAGTTTCAATTACGTTATCAAAGGTGAGTTCTTCGCTCATGTTGTGTTGTTTTGCTGCGCGTCTTGCGCGGCGGTTAAGGGATGCCATTACTTCTCCCATACTTTACAGGTAGTAGTGTCGGACTTAAGCAGACCGGATGTCACGATAGTTCTGCCGGCAAGTTCCATCTGTTCTGTAATAACAGGTGACCACTTGTCGATGAGGTCATCGCGTACAATAAAGTCTAGCTGGTCATGGACAGCCATTACCAATTGAATCTCATCTCGTTTGTCGAAGATGAGTTGTCTAATACGTACCATCGCCTCTTTCGTCATATCACCAGCAGCACCTTGGATAGGTGTGTTACGTGACATACGGTCGATGGCACCCATATCTCTGGGCTCTGTCGCTTTACCAGCCCACAAGGGGAACTTGCGGACACGGTTGTACGGCGCCAGTGTTCTGATAAACCCGTTCTTCTTGCCGAAGTTGCCGTTCTTATCTAGGAAGTGCTTGATGGAAGGGAATACTTTGAAGTACTTGTCGATGAGCTCTTGTGCTTCCTCGACTGGTATATCCAAAGTATCGCTCAACTTGTGAGGCCCCATACCGTAAGCCAAGCCAAAGTTAATGCCCTTTACTGCAGTACGCAGTTTCTTATGTCCGGGGCATTCACATTTGGACTTGTTCTTCATGTAAGGACAGTCATCCTCTGCTGCGTCTACCCATTCTTGTCCGTAGACAAGGTCGGCGCAGACTGAGTGGAGGTCTTGTCCTTGCTTAAGTGCATCAAGCCAGACTGGGTCATTACTAGCGTGAGCGATGATGCAGAGCTCTTGTGACGAAAAGTCAGAAGACACATACGACCATCCTTCAGGTGCGATAAAGCAGTTTCTGTAATCATTGTCAGCTGGGATTTGCTGCATGTTAGGCTTAGACGAGCTCACACGGCCCGTCCTGATAATCTGTGTGAAGCTAGTATGTACTTTGCCATCACTGTCCACGTACTTGTCAAGCCAGTTAGGACCAAAGGCCGTAGCTTTCTTGTACTTTTCCTTGAACTCGATGAAGAGCTCAATCAGTGGGTGATGCTTCTTGTACTTAGCTGCAAGAATCTTGGTGTCAGACGACTCCAACTCTGGCAGAATCTTCTGTATAATCTTGGTAGTCTGGTGAGGACTGGACCAGTTCACATCGATGGACGCAAGGCGTGCCACCTCGACGGGCGCGAATATGTCCGTCTGAAACGCGGACGGCTTGAATTCCGAAAACGTAGGGTCATCTAGGATAATTTGGTTAAGAGCAGCTTCTAGTTTGTTAGCTGACTCTAGTTTCTCTGCAGCGATTTCTCGCCACCGGTCTACGTTTACTAGCATACCGTTGTACTCGATGTCTGAGAAAGCAAGCACTGCTGCGTTCTCCAACTTAATACACTGCTCTAGCCCTTGGGCATCTGCATCTTTAAGTTGAAAGTCTCGCAAGGATTGCAAGTACTCTACGTCTTTGGCTGCATAGACAATCTGTTGAGTAGTGAACTCGCCTTCATGGTCTATGAATGTAGTCTGTTGAGTCTTGTCCATCTGATAGTTCAGATAGCGGTCAAGCAAACCTGCCAGTGAGAAGAAACCACGCGTCGTGTCCTTACCGTTAGTCAATGCTTTCTCGACAATCATAGTGTCGTGTACATTGGCTAGCGTAATACCATAAGCCTTGAGGAACTTGTAGTCAAAGGAAACGTTGTGTAGAATCTTCTTGCTGGCACGCGACTGCAGTAACAGAGTTACTAGCGGTAACGTCGGCTTATGCCGGACATCGAATACAAACTGGTGCTCACTGGTACCGACTTGAATGGTGAGTAGCGTGTCGTCCACAAAGGAGAGCCCTGTGGTCTCCGTGTCGACTTGCATGACTCGTTTTGTCTTAAGGTAGTCGTAAGCATTTTGTTCTGTGCAGTACTCGATGTCACTAGACTCCATAGCCAGTTGGGGGCCGATGAAGTAAATCATGAGAAGAAGCGGAAATATAGAAGTTGCTCTACTCTCTGAATGTTCTTAGCTGTTCGCTGAGTACGTTCGTTGTAGATTGTGGCGTCAACAAAGTTCTTGTCGCCCATTGCTAGCTCTGCTTTCTTGTGGTAATAGTCAAACTGGTTAGACAGTACGATTGAAACAAGCGTAAGAATGGTAAGCCATGCAAGCGTAATTGATAAGCCAGCAGTTATGGCAATAATAAGGTATTCGAGAATAATCATTAGAATATGTATCTGATTGTGTTCCAAGGGATTATGCTATCATGCAACTCCTTGAACTCTTGTATGGCTTGGCGCTTCAAGTCTCGCTTGTAACGCACGTTCTTACCTCCGTACTGGGAAGTCTTTGGTTCTTGTAATGTGGTGTTCCATAGGAACTCCTCGCCGGGGATGCCTTGCTCAAGGTTGAACTTGTGCTTGGCTTCGTTATGTGTCAGCATAATGACCTCGGCTTTGACGATATCCTTGTTGACTGTTGCATCGTTGAGCTTGTGGAACAGCTCTGCGTAGTCTTCTTTCCATCCCTTGTATAATACAACTGGACTAAAGTTTACATGGATGTCGTAGCCTGCATCGATAAATTGGTCGATAGCAGCAAGCCTGTCATCGATAGATGCCGTGTTAGGCTCTAGGATAGATGACATACGTTGCGGCATAAGCGAGAATCTGATGCGCACTTTACCTTCTGGATTGTAGTCTAGAAAGCGAGTGGGTACAATCTTAGTGGCCATACTAGCTGATGCTTTGTCATGGTCACGGAAGAAGTCAAATATCTTCTGCCAGTCGTGGAACTTAGCATGGAGTGCAAAGTCCTCGTTACAGGAGATATCGTAGGTGATGAAGTGTGGGTGAGTCTGATTGGGTTTCTGCACATTGGCATAGAAGTGCACGTGTCTGTCAATCTCTTGCAAGATTGTGTCCGTGTTACCTGCAATGGTCAGTCCGCTAGCGAGATGCCGCTTCATGTAGCAGTAGCTACAGTTAAGCAAGCACCCGTAGCCAAACGACGGGGAAATATAGTCCGTAGAGCGACCGCTAAAGCGAATCTCCATAGATTTACGGGTGACTTGTTTAATCATAGTATGTCTTTAAGTTTATGTCGGGCACGCATTACACGTACTTTGATAGCACTTGTAGTTTCACCCAATTCTTCAGCTATGGTTCTCAGCTCCATATTGTCGAAGTAGTGCATCCGCAATACTTGTTGGTCTTTGGGCTTGAGCATACCGATAGCAGTATGTAGACGTGTGTGGTCAGCACCGTCAGTGGTTTTAGTGATGAGGTGGTATTCTGTTAACTGTGTATCGCTAAAGCGCTTGAGCTCGCGACGTAGAGTTAACGCCTTGTTCCGTGCAATGATGCCAATCCAATTGCGCATAGGACGTCCGTCCCATTTGTCTTGGTTAGCCATTACGTAGTTAAACGCATGGCAGGCAGCATCTTCGGCTAGCTGAGTCGTCTTGCACACCTCACTGGCAGACTCAAGGGCTTGTTGCCACAAGAGGTCTGCGTCGTGAGGGTTATGCATTACAACTCTTTATCGTTAACAATAACGAGAGCGTTCTCTTCCTTGAGAGCGTAGAATGCAGCATGTGCTGCTTTACCCTTAAGGCGTAGGCTGTAGCCCTGCAGTGTAGCAAAGGTAGAAACTTCTGTACCATCGGCAGTAACAGTCACAGACTGCAAGCCGTCAACAGGCGTGAAGTCAGAGCCTCTGTAGTTCAGAAGCAATACACCGCTGACAGAATCTGTAGGCATGTAAGTGTATACAAGTCCTGACGGTGTACTACCTGTGTCATTCTGTGGGAACACAGACAGAGACATCCCGAACCATGCAACAAGTGATAATAAGTATTTCATTAGTGATTGATAAACAGGCCAATCTCTAGTCCGTAACCAGTTTCGATGTAATCATCGACCCTGTATATGGTAGTAGCTGGGCCCATGTAAAAGAAATTAGCCGTACCAAACTCGATACGTGCCTGTGGTGTAAATGCTTGGAAATCTGTAGTGCGTTGGTTTGCATTGTAGATTTGCCGTACGTAACCGACTCCGATAGAGACGTTACCTGATTTAGTGCCTAAATAAAGGTCAGTGTTGGACGCAATCCCTAGGTTAGTCGAGCGTACGTTGCTGAATGCATGGTACGTCACTGCTAATGGACTGCGTGTGGCCAGTGTGTCCTGCCCGTGCGCGGTATAAGAACCGAGCAAGAGGAGCAAAGCGATAATCAGTGCCCCTACGAGGACTGATAGTTTAGGTGAATCGTTGTTCATGATAAGGTTGTAGGGGGCAGCCCTTGTCGACTGCCCCTACATTTGCTTGAACCCGACTGTTTAACGTAACGTGAAGTCGAACACGTTTGGCCTACCGTCACCATTACTCTCTAGAATAGTGATGCCGGAGGTGCTAGACCAGCCATTGGACTCAGAATACCAGTTACCGGTAAAGATTGGCGCCACTGAGATGCTGCGATAGTTCGCTTGGTCCCAATGGATGTTGTCAATCTTCTTGTACTGGATTTTACCTCGTCGGCTGTGGTAATGTCCGCCCAGAAGGACGTTGTAAACCCCTTGCTCACCGTACTCCCAGAACGTCTGAACCATATCGTTCTTAGACAAACCGAGGTGGTTGTGAGTAAAGAGGTAACGAATACCATCAATGTTGCGACTTACGACAGAATGGCTGAAGTCAACGTCAAGGCCCGACTTTTCGAGCATGTACGCTAACAGCTGTGCCACACCACCGTGTGAGTCTACATCATTCTTAACGGTCACGCGGTCATGGTTACCAGATACCACAGTTACCGTGCTAAGGTTGTTGACCTTAGACAGGAACTCGCGGATAATCTCGTACGCAATGATTGTCACGTTCGCGCCGTAACCACCGTACTCGAGCTGTTGCCAGCTGTTCATGTGGTTAAGACCCGTGAAGGTCTCGATGAAGTCGCCCAGCAGGGCTACTTCTACTTTCTTGTAACCTTGGCGGTTGATTTGGTCAGCGGCTTGTTGCAAACGGTCGGCGACTACATCGTAAGAGAAGTCGTCTGTCTGCATCATGTCCTGAACCTTAGCACCGATGTGGAAATCGGAGAGTACAGCTACGCCAGTACCTACGCCCTTAACCTTACGGGTCTTGACTTTGGTAACAGCTTGCTTGTACTCTTTCTTGAGAGCTTTGACTGCGTCAACGCTGTACTCTGAAGAGATACGTCCAAGCTTGAGCTTGACTTGATAGTTGGTCTTAGCACCTGCGTCCCACGAGTTCGCGGTCCAGCTGGTGACTTCCCATACATCAGTGTCAATATCAAAGAAGTCAATTGCCTCCTCCATGCTCTGAATACTGGTAGTACCTCGGTACGACAGCTCTTTCGAACCATCAGCATTCTCGGTCTCTGACTTAAGATTGTCAGCAGCAACAGAACTTTTACTTGAATCAATAGTCTTCTTAACTGACGACGTACCGGCTTTTAGGCTTGCTGCCATTCTGCGCAGTCCACGTTCATGGATAGAGCAGCCCGCGTCTATTGCAAGTCGTGCAATCTCTGCATTACTTGCGTCGGGATTCTCTTGTAAGAGCTTCTCGACAATTTTACGAGTGTTGTTCATGTATGTATGAATAAGCCTAGGAGCCGAATTTGCGACCTAGGTAGACGATAGCACTGCAGACGAGCAGTACTAGTAAAATAGATAGCGTGTTAAGCATCTTTGGGTGGCTCCGCGCCAAGGCTTTTGATAAGCTTTTTAGCAACACGGAGTTCTGATTGCAACCGCAACTCGTTACGCCTGTAGCTATCTAGCTGCGATTCGAGGTGAGTGGCACGAACCTCTGCGTCATGACCTCGGTACGCGAAGTACAGGACAGACAAGAGGGACATTACAATTGTGAACAGTAACATTGGTTTGGAATTATGACCAGTAGATGTGGTCGTTGTCTTTCCGCCACGTTGGAGGAATAGAGTCTTGGTTTGCTTTCTTGTAATCGTATGACTTGAGTCCATCAGCACCTTTGTAACAACCTACTGCAGTAGAAGGCTGTACAAGCGGCATGTGAACAGTCACCTCAAACACAAGCAATTCGGGAATATCAGTAGGCGTGGCTGTCGCCATCAAATCTGACAGCACACCGTCCACAAAATGGACATCTGCTTCTTTGAAGTCAATGAGGTAAGCGGAGCGCACCTCCCGGCGTATAGCGAGGACCTTCTTAACACGCGAAATATCAGAGTCGCGGATGGAAGGGAAGTCGGAAGACTTAACTTCGATGGTTTCTGTGCGCTTACGAATAGGCGCGTTTTTGTAATCGTAAAGGGACATTGGTAGAGAATTAAGGGTGGGGTAAACATTGGCCGGATGGTAAAGCACTAATAGGGCAGCCCCGTAGGGCCGCCCGTTCGTGTCTCTCTCATACTCCCGGCTTCAACCCCGAGTGAAGGCAGGAAGGACTCGAACCTTCCTGTATTCCATTTGCCTTATCGACGATTTCTGTAGTCGAGTTCCTGCTTGTACCGCTGAGCAGCACGTGCAAGCTTGATTCCACGAGAGTAGGTGTGGATACTTACTGGCCACACTAGAACAGCTAAGAAGGCAGAGCCTACGTAGTTGCCGATAGCACGGTCAGTGCACATATTGATACGTGTGCGCAGGTTTCTGTCGCTCAAGTACTCGCAGTTGTACGAGTCTTGGATAAACTGCTTGTACAAGTTGCCCTGTGAGATGGTAGCAGAGTGTCCGTAGTCACGGGCAGTGTAGTTCTTGTTTTGTGCGCTTACTTGGAGGCCAAGCACAATAGCCATAAGGGAGAGAATATATTTCATGTTGATTGTATTAATGTGTGCAGGCAGGATTGCCATACACGAATATCGACGCCGGTGCTGCACGGTTCGCTTACAACGATGCATCTACATGCACCGACTTCCCCTTTATCGATGGGGCGTCGTCTTGTTTTGTAACGAGC
>Ga0098048_1000130_pt1 | contig 36765 bp, 54 predicted proteins | sample 13_taG_FD_75052 | JGI IMG/M metagenome (GOLD analysis project Ga0098048, IMG submission 75052) | Marine viral communities from the Subarctic Pacific Ocean - 13_ETSP_OMZ_AT15268 metaG | ecosystem: Environmental > Aquatic > Marine > Oceanic | place: Pacific Ocean | collected 2015-01-16 | reverse complement strand
TTTTTCCTGCTGTTTGTACAAAATGCGATGATGATGCTTATTTTACAAAAGCATTATTTGATATACATAATGCTACTCAAGAAGAAAGAATAGGCGCTTACGATATGTACGAGCCAAGATGTATGAAACATTATTTTGAGGATTAAAATGAATAGACCTACTTGGGATCAGATATGGATGAAAGTAGCAGAAACTATATCATTAAGAAGTCATCATCCTGAGTACAAAGTTGGAGCTGTTATAGTGTCTTCTGATAATACTCAAGTTTTGTCTTTAGGATATAATGGTAATGCTGCAGGAATGTCTAACGAACCAGATTCTATAAAGCCTGGAGAAAGTGGATTACTACATGCTGAAATAAATGCATTATTGAAATTGGACTATAATAATCCTAAAGACAAAGTTTTATATTTAACTTTAATGCCTTGTGAATATTGTGCAAAAGCTATAGTAAACAGTGGAATTAAAAAAGTAGTATACAAAGACGAGTATAGATGTAAAAAAGGCGTTGAAATATTAAACGCACAAAATATATTAACATATCGATATGATAATTAATACTAAAATATCTATGGAGAAAAAAATGCTTGATTCTAACTTTATAAAAAAAATGAACGAATCATATAACAAAAGACTTAATTACTTTTTAAATGAAAATGATATTATCAAAGATAAACATGGAAATAACTATGTTGAACTTGCAAGAGGATTAAAAGTAAGAAACAAAAAATCTGGTTTAAGATTTACAGTATTTGGTTATGAAAGAGAAGGCAATGAAGAATATATTCTTCTTTTAAAGCCTGACGTTGCTTTACCTGATTTGTATCAAAAAGCTTTTTTAAAAGATGAATTAGATAATAGAGACGATAAAGAAAAAACAGTTGATAGAGAAATAAACATTAAAGATAGTGACATAATTAAAGTTAATATTAAAGATTTTGATAACGAATACGAAAGAAAAGGTTAGAATGAATATAGATAAAATAATTAATGAAGCTATTAAAGATTCTTTTAAAAAAGAAAAAGAAGAAAATTTAATCTTAAAACAAAGTAGCAATATTATTAAAGAAAGTTATGTTACTCAAGCTGGAAAGTTTGATCTTAAAACGGAATTATTATCAGAAAAAACTAAAAAAAGCCATCAAGCTTTATTAGAAGGCTATGTAAAAGAGTTAAATGAAATATCAGCAAAGTTAGACTCAGCAGATACTTCTGAAGCAAATTTAAATAATTCAGAATTTAGATCATTAAAAATAGATGAAACTTATAATTTAAATGCTGCTTTTTTGCACGGATTATATTTTCAAAATATATCTGATCTTAATAGTCAAGTATCTACAGATAGTTTGTCTTATATGAAACTTTCTAGAGATTTTGGTACATTTGACAAGTGGCAAGAAGATTTTATTGCTTGCTCGTTATCTGCAAGAAATGGATGGGCTGTAACTTTATATAGTACTCAATTAAAAAGATATGTTAATACTGTAATTGATTTGCATTCTCAAAATGTTATGATTGGTATGCAACCTTTAATTGTAATTGATTGTTGGGAGCATAGTTATTATAGAGACTATTTAAAAGATAGAAAGACTTATGTCTTCGCTATGATGAAAGAATTAAACTGGAACGTCATAGAAGAAAGATTTAAGCAAGCTGAAAAAATACACAAGATTTTAGGAGCTTAATATGAAAAGTAATTTTAAAAACAATATAGAACTTTTATTTGAAAATAAAAAAAAGCCTAGCTTAAAAATTCTTTTAGAAGAAGACGAAGATAAAAAAAGCGACAAAGAAGAAAAAGAAGAAAAAGAAGAATCTAAAAGTGATGATCCTTTTGACTTTGCTCAAGAAGAAAAGACTGATGAAGAAACACCAGAAGAAATACCTTCAGAAGAAAATATTGAAAGTATTGATGATAAACAGATGTCTGATAAAGAACAAGAAGATTTAAAAACATCTATGTTTGTTCAAAGCTTAAATACAGAATTAGAAACTGCTGAAAAAGGTAAAGACCTAAGATATTCTAAACTAAATAGTATAGAAAAGAATAATCCTATTAGCGCTATTACAGATTCTAAAGAATATAAATTAAAAAATTTATTGTTTGAAAAAAGTAATGATGGAAAAAACATAGCAAAAAAAATAAATTCGTTTTTAGATGATCATCAAGATAAAATATCTAATTTAAAAAAAGCTAACAAGCAAGAGATAGAAGGATATGGTATTGAAATAAACGACTTATTAAATAAATCTGTAAAAGCAGTAAATGAATTTGAAAAAAAGATACATCCAGCTGATGTTATTTTAAATTTCTATGAAAAGAAAATAGTTGAGCTAGCTCCGTTAGAAGAGATAGATGATATGTTGGACGAGTTTAGAAAAGAATTTTGTAAGAGAGTAAAAAAAGAAACACAATATACAGATTATGAAAGACCTGAATTTTACGCAGGAAGTAATTCTAACTATAATAGTGGTGTAGTTGGACAAAAATCAGGTTAACAGATGAGTAAACAAAAATTTCAAGCAAAAAGAATATTAAACAATAAAACTGTTCATTTTGTTTTGCCAGGAGAAATACATAGAAAGTTAAGAGCTAAATTGTTTCTTAAAGAATCTTCTATTCAAAACTTTTTTAAAGTAATATCAGAAAAGTTTTTAGAAGGAGATCCTCATATTCAATCAATTTTAGAAAAAAGCGTTTTAGAAATTAAAACAAATAAGATAAATAAACTAAAAGAAGTAAATGAGAAAGATTTATACGATGCAATTGAAAGCGAATCTCCTTTTAAATAAAATACAAAGTTTTATAGATAGAAAAATATCTGAAGTTATTGAAGAAAAAAACAAAGATATATATAAAAATTTAGAAAACTTTAGAGTAGATCAAATAATAAAAAATCAAAAAATTGATGACCTTAATAAAAAAATTTCTTTATACGAAAAAGAAAATAAAGCACTTTTAAACGATATATTAGTCATATCAAATGTTTTAAAAGATGTATTTACTACTGTAGAGTTTTTAAGTATTTTGCTTGAAAATGATTTTGATCCTAATAAAAAAAAATCAACAAATAAAAAAAAGATAATTCATTAAATAACTTAGTTTTTGTATAAAATAATTAAAAATAAAAGCTAAGGTGAAAAATGAAAGAACAAGAACTTATAAACACAATATTGTTTAGCAATCAGATTAATGAAAAATTTGAAGTTGATGATTCAGGTAGACAATTTAGTAGTACAGCTATTTTTGATAGACCTTCAAAAGAAAAAGAAGATATTTTTGAATTACCTATAACTAGCGCTGAAATTACTTCAAATCAACTTACTAAAGATCTAGTAAGCAAAGAAAAACTTTTAGACAAAAATTATCAACCGCAAAATATAAAAGAGTTAATTTCAGCAATTAATTCAATATTTAATAATATCGATATGACAAAAGATCAAATATCAGTTACTTGGAAAATAATTAAGAAAATATCAGAAAAGGTTTCTAAGAATGAAGTTAACTAAAATTAGAATAAAAAAGTTGCTAGAAAACAAGTCTAATGATTTTAAAAGAAAATATTACGCATTATCTACTTTGTCTACTAATGACAGCATAGATACTTACGAAATATACGCAGAAGCATGTGTATATCTTGAAAATCTTATAAAAACAGAAGGTAAAATACCTGAATATAATGCTATTATTAATCTTTACAAAGAGTCTTTAATAAAAGAAAATAAATCAAAAAGAGTAATAGATAATAATGTTAAGTTTATCAATAGATATTGTGACTTATCTTTTTCTAAAAAGCTCTCTTTATTTGAAAACATTGTAGAAGAAGAATTAGTTAGTGCAGGAAAGAATTATTTAAAAAAAGAAATAGATAACAAACTTTTCTCTGTAATGATTGAATCTTTTAACACTAAAAAAAGTTTATTTTTAGAGTCAACTGACTTAAACAAAGATGAAAAATCAGGTAAATCATATTTAAAAGATCTTGCAAAAAAAGTAATAACAATTAAAAATATACCTTTTATAGAAAATACTCTAGGAATTTTTTTACCTAAAGGTTATTTTAAAACAGACGAAGAAATGCAAAAGCATCTAACAAAGGTAACTCATGCGATTCTTGCAAAATATGATTTAATAGTAAATAAAAGAGCTTCTAAAGAAGATTTAAAAAAATTACATATTATTTCTATTATTGATTATCATTTAAATATAGCACAAGAACCTTATTCTGATGAAGATATTAAAAAAATGTCAGATAGTTTTGGATTAAATGATTATACTTTAAGTTCTGTTTACGGCGGATTAGTTAAAAAATCATCTAACGCTTTAAAATCTTTAAAAAGCGTTAGCCTGTCAAGAGGAAAAATAAACGATGACGTTAAGTCTGTTTTAAAAGCTGAAAGAAATAGGTTAGTTAATCTAATTACGTTTACAGAGTATAGTATAAATACTAACAATTTAAACATAAATGATTTATACTTGCTTCTAAGCAGATGTATAAAAGAAGATACATATAAATATCCTTCTAAAAGACTAGGAAAATATCAAACAACAGATATTAAAGTAACTGATTTGGAAGAACCAGAAGAAACAGTAACTGGTGAAAAAATAAAACAAAAAACAGAATTAGTTCCAATTACAAAAGATATAGTTGATATTGATTTAAAGGGCGAAAAAGTAATAAGTCTTATTAAAAAAGATATGGATGCTTTGTATTCTGATAAGAGCTTTGATGTAAATGCAAAAGATGATTCATCTAGCGATAATCAACAACAGTACTTAAAAGACTTAGAAGATTTTGAAAGAGCAAAGAGTAAAGAAGACAAAGAAGAAATGGAAAAGTATCCTGACTTTTTAGATGCTAAATCTGTAAAGCAAAAAGGTACAGATCCTAATTATTATCCAAAGCTAAAACCAGTATATAAACCTGAGATTCAAACAACTATGGATAGTGAAGGAAATGTAACTACTAAAAAGGTTCCTGCTAAAGATATTTGGGGTAATAGAATAATTGTTAAAATGATGCATGTTCATGACAAAGATGGAAATCCTATTGGAGAGTTTGAACTAGAAGATTCTGAAGATGTTGTTGATATTTCTGATTATTTTCTAAAAAATAAAAGCCAAAGAAAATCAGCTAGAAGAGAAGAATTAGAAAAATCAAAAATGTTAAGCATATCATCAGATCCTTCTTTAAGTGCACCTACGCCAGAAGATTATTATAGAATATTGGCAAAAGGAAATAAAAAGCTAGGTAAATCAAAATCTTATCAAGAAATAGCAGATTTATCTAGTGGAAGATGGAAAAATCATTCAGGCGCTAGACAAGATATTAATAAATACTTTGTTAGAAGCATGTTTTATTCTGCAAACAATAAGTTAAAATCATCTATATACAAAGATCTCTTAGTAAAATATATTTATTTATTAGAAAAAAAAGATCTTGTTGATGATAACTTTGTTAATTTAAATGATTTTACAAGAGTTAAAGATTCAGATGAATCTAAACTGAGTTTGTTTGAAGATATAAATAACAATATCACAGAAGCTGATATTGAAGAATATCTTACTGGCGAGTTAGAAGAAAAAGCTTATAGCGATGACATGTCTGGTCTTAAATTTGAAATATTAGATGACTTAATATCAGAAAGTATTTCTGGTTTTAGAATTTTTGTAACACATTTAATGAGAGACTTTTACGATAAAAATATTTGGAAAAAACTAGAATTAGACTTAACGTATGCAGTAAAAGAATATTTTAATAAAAACTTTCCTAACAATAGAATTGCAGAAAACTTAGCAAAAGGAAGACAAGTTAGAGATATTTTCAAAGTAAAACATTCAGGACAGGCACTTTTTAATACTATAATTTATTGGGTTATGAGAAGCACTGCAATGAAAGGTGCTAAAGGCCAGATAGATCAGAAAAACTTAGCAAAAGAAGATGTAGAATTAAGAAAAAGTAAGTTTAGAGCTGAATTTACAAAAGCTATTAGTAATCATAATAATTTTGTTGATTCATATAATAAAGCTAAAAATAAAAACTGGCCAAAATTAATTTTTAGTAATTTAGAAATGGAAAATTTAGTAAAAGATATTTCATATGAAGATCCAAGTAATAGTATAATAGGAAAGTATTACGAAGAAGCTAGATATTTTGATAATGAAAAATTAAATAGATTTAACTCTTGGTTAGGTGAACTTGAAAAAAAGAAAAAGCTATTCACATATGTTTCAGTTGCATTAATAACAAATTGGTATTATAAGAGTGGCTTTATATTGTCTAAGATTCAAGGATCTAATGATAGTGCAAATAATAGTAATAGCATAAGATTTGTTTTAAAACACAAAGAAGACAATAGTATTCATCTTTTAGCAAAAAAAGAAGAGATGATGATAAAAGCAGCTGCTGAAGCTAGAGTCAAAGAATATGAAAAAACAGTAAAATCTGATTTGACTAAGTACGAAGAATATGCAAGTAACAAATACAAGAATCCAATGCCTAAACAAATAAGAGACAGATGGATTTCTGATAATTCTACAGAAGAAGCATTATATTACGATCCTACTAAGAAGAGACTAGTTAAAGTAGAGATTAATATGCCTATAGAAACAGACGGAGAAGACAATCTTGAAAAATGCAGTATTTTCTTGCCTGATGCTGAAGATAGTATTGTAGTAAATACTGAGGATCTTGTTCCTTTAAAGATAGATTCAACTATGAAGAGAGAAATTGAAAAATCTTCTGGGTCTAACAAGTATAAGAATACAATGACAAAAGAAGAAAGAGACAGATGGATATCTAATATATCTACTGATGAAGCACTTTACTTTGACAAAGAATCTCAAAAGCTAGTTAAAGTAGAGATTGATATGCCTATAGAAACAGATGATGAAGATAATCTTGAAAAGTGTGATATTTTCTTGCCTGACTCTGAAGAAAGCATTACTGTTGATACAGTTGATTTAATTCCTATCCAAAAATAAAGGTATACAAAATGATGTTACAAAATGTAATGAGTAATTATTTTAATGAAAATACAAACAATAATTTAAACGAATCTAAGAATTTATTTCCTGTTTTAAAAAACGATTTTGAAAACGATATGCCTGTTAGCATTTCTAATTCTAAATGGGAAATAACAAAGAGTAAAGCTTCAAATTTATACGAGCTTAAAACCAGAAAACAAAAAGAAGCATTTGTAGTTGAAGTATTAAAATATATAAGAGACTCGTCTTGTGACATTGAAATTTTAGTTAGAAAAAATAATGTTAGAATTTCAATATACTCTTTATCTCCAAGTTTATCAGAGTTAGAATTTGACTGTATTAAAGATATTAAAAAAATAAAAAAAGATGTTTCTTTTTATTTCGCGAAAAAAGAGTAGTTAAGTGAACAAAGAAATAGAAGAAGCTAATAAAAATATTTATGTTAGTCAAGAATTAGAAAATACTGTTTTCGAAGACAACGAGTACAAAGAAAGAAATTTTATATTAACCAAACTAATCTTTAAAAATGGTGTTTATATAAAAGTTCCTATTTTAAAGCTAGTTAAATCTTTATCAAAAATTAAATTAACATTATTATTTAATCCAGAAGTTTTATCAGACATTAAACTAGATGAATTATTTTTAATTTATGCTTTAAAATCAGAGTATAACATTAACGATCATAATTTAGAGTACAAAGTTAAAAAAGAAAAAGTAGGATTTAATTATATAATTACTATTATATTAAAAGAAAAGGATAATAAAAATGGAGTTTGATTTTAGCAAGTTTGTTCAAGATATAGAGTCTAGAAACAAAAGATTAGAAGAAAGATCTTCAGAAAATAATACTCAAAGAAACGTAGACTTAGACGAAGCAAGAAGATTAAGAGCTAAGAGATATCACGAAAGATGGCAAAATAGAATAGTATGGGAGAAAAACAATGGATAGATTTGATATTTTTACTGAACTGGATAATCTTTTAAAAAATGAAGACATACTAAAAAACGATAGCGATTTAAATAAAATATTTTCAGATAAAATAGAAGATAGAGGTGTAAGAGCGCCTGAAGGAAAATCTAAAAAAGAAAAAATAAGTGACAAAGATAAAGAAGATAAGAGTGTAGAAGAAGAAGAAGATTTAGAAGATTCTGAATTTGATGAAGATTATGGTGAGGAAGAAAAGAAATTTAAAGAAAAAACTGAGATTAAAAATATTCAAGACGCTTTAAAATTTAATAGTCTAGTAAAAGCTTTAAATTATTTTAGATCTTCTCATTCGCTATCAGACCCAGATGTAAAAGAAGATTTAAAGAAATTTTTTGAAAGACTAAATGATAATGAAAAAAAAGCACTATATATTTTTATTAAAGCTTTGACAAGAGTTGCAACGCCTGAATCACATGCAAAAGATACAAAGTTATTAAAAGACTTCGGGATAAATATTTCTTCTGCAAATAAACAAAACAAAAAAGAAGATAGTGATTCTAAGAAAAAAGTCTCTAAAGAAAAAGAAAATATTGATATAGTTCCAATAAAAACAGAAAGCGCTCAAGACAAAACAGCAATATATAATTTTTTAATAGAAAATAGGTAAAAATAATTTATATCAAGACTACTAATGATTAATAGAAAACACTTGATACGAGAAGATAAAATAATTAACAATACAATTTTTTTATCTTCGTTAAAAAGAATAATTCAAATTTGTTGTTCAAAAAACTTTTATAAATTATATCATTCTATTTTTTTTGCAAAAATTTTTAAAGAAAAATTTGTTTTAGATATTGAAAATTATAAAAATGTAGATAATATTGAAGAAGTCAACATATTTTTAAAAAAACTAAATTTAAGTGATTTTAATACTTCGTTTAAGAATACAAATAAGAGATTATTGTTCGGTGTAGAAAACAAAAAATATTATTTTTTAGGTTTATATATTTTAAAAGAAAAAATAGTTTATCCAATAGATTTTTCTATAGACTATATAGAAAAATGTTTAAGTTCAAATTTAATACACGAGCCTGAAATATATAGATTAAATGGAAATTATTTAAGTTTATATAATGAGTTTGTAATAAAAATAAAAAATACATTTGTAGAAATTAAAACAGAAAAAGGTAGCACTAAAATAAGTTTAGAGACATTTTTTTCAAATAAAAAAATAGAAAAAAATAAAAAAATAGTTTATAAAAACAAAAAATGTGTTTATAATTCTTTTAAGCTATATGATAAGATAATAAATAAAAGTGAAATTAGTTATAACTTGTTTAAAAAAGTGGAAAACGAATTTATGGTAAATCATATTAATTTGCTATTTACGTTATTCATACAAGAAAAAACAAATTTAAAAGAAAACTTTGTAGTTTATGACGACGTAACAAATAACTTTTATAAGTTTGTTAAAAATTATCATATAGAAAAAGTAGAAGAAGAACAAAACAAAAAAACTTATAAACCTTTTTTACCTGTGAGCTTTTAATGATTTCAATAACTGAAGAAGAAAAATATACGAAAGCTTTAGATTTAATGCTTGAAATTGGTGAGTTTTATAAAGAAGACAATTGGATTTTTGTAAAAAAATATATAATAAGATATTCTCACCCAAGTGTAAGAAAAATATTAAGTACTAGAAATCCTGTCAGTAAAAAGCATACATTAAATGATACAGAAAAAAGTTTAATTAAAGATTACTTTAATGTTATAGGTATTAAGCTTAAATTATACGAAGAATACAAACATAAGGAATAGTATGAGTAATAAGTGGATTCCAGAAATTTTATATGAAGAAAACTCTGAAGGTTTGACTAGAGGTCTTCCTTTTGTTAATGTACCTAGAGAAAAATCTATGCCGGGAATGATTTTTTTATATGAGTCTAGAGATTTGAAAGATTTAGAAGAAGAAGAAGTAGAAAAAGAAATTATTTTACATTCTTACGCAAACATGACTCTTTTAAAACAAGAATTAGATTTAGAAACTTTTAATAAAGTTAGAGTTTGCTTGGGACTTGAAGAACTCAAATTAGCAGAAGAATCAGGAAAAAAAATAATTGATAATGTAAAAAACAATATAAAAAAGTTAGAAGAGTAATACATGTATAAAGTTGGTCAAGTAGTATATGTAATAATGGAAGAAAACCATTCAGTTATTCCTATCAAGGTAGTAGAAGAAGTTTCTATAAAGAATCTAGAAGGCGAAACTATAAAATATAAAGGCTTACTACCCAACAAAAAGAATCAAAAAATAAGTATTTCAAAGTTAAAAAACGTTTATACATCGCTATCAGAAGTTAAAAAAGTCATGATAGAAAATGCAAATAAAGCAATAAATTCTGTAGTAAAAGAAGCTGAAGAGTTTGAGAACGTATTTTTTCCAAAAGAAGAAAATTTAGAAGAAAATATTGAGTGTAATAATAATTCAAATAATATTAAAATTGATTTAGGTAATGGCAAAGTAGCAAATATTGATGCAAAAAGCTTAAACAATTTAGAATTGGATGAAAAAAAAACATGAAAGTATTATTACTAGACGGATATAATTTATTTTATAGGGCAAGATATAGTGGTATGAATAAAGGTGACTATTCTACTATATTTAATTTTTTTAGAGGACTTAGACCTTTAATAGAAAAAATGAACCCTGATATTTCTTATCTTGTTTTGGAAGGCATGCCAAAGAAAAGATTAGCTATGTCACCTGATTATAAAGGTCAAAGAAAATATAACGATGATGATAATTTCAGAAGTCAAAGAAAAGAAATTGTTAATATTCTTCATTCTTACTTTCCTATAACTCTAGTAAAACACGAAGATTACGAATGTGATGATATTATTGGCCACTTAGCTAAAAAAAATCAAAACTTAAACAACGAAGTAACAATAATATCTTCTGACACTGATTTTATTCAATGCATTTCAGATAAAGTTAAATTATATAATCCCGTTAGAAAACAGTATATAGATAAACCTTCTTACGACTATGTTTTATGGAAATCTTTAAAAGGTGACGATAGTGATAATATTACAGGATTTAAAGGAATAGGAAACAAAAAAGCTCAAAAGTTATGTGAAAACAAATCAGACCTTGATAAGTTTTTATTAAACGAAGAAAACAAAGAAAAACTTAGTCATAATATAGAAATGATAACACTTCATAATTTACATGAAGAAGCTAATAATATAAAATTTTATAATACAATAGAAAAACCTAAGTGGAATGAATTAAAGGAAGTATTTGAAAAATATGATTTTAATTCTATGGTCTCAAAAGATTCTACTTGGAGTAAATATACAAATACTTTTAAAAATTTATGGGAGAATTTAAATGTCAGTTGAACAAATTTTAGATAACAATACTTTACAACAATTAAGAGAAAACAATGTAATCTCATCACAAGAAGTAGCTATACAATCAGGTGATCTGTTTTACGCAAAAAATGTACTTACAAACGAAAAAAGGCTTATTAATGTTAATGTTAATACATCTTCTATCAACGAAACAAAATCAAAGCAACAATTGCTAAAAGGATAATAATGTCAGATTCTATTTACTTTGATCATGAAGCACAAAATCTTTTAAAGACAGGTGTATATAAACTATGTAATGCAGTTGCTATTACTATGGGTCCAAAAGGTAAGTTGGTTCTTATTGAAAAACATAATGAACCTCCTCACTTAACTAAAGATGGAGCAACTGTTGCTAAGCATATAAACTTGACTAATAGAGTAGAAGCTTTAGGGGCTAACTTATTAAAGCAAGCTTCTGAAAATACAGCTTCTGTTGCAGGCGATGGAAGTACTACATCTACTGTTTTGGCTAAAGAAATTTACTTTAAAGCTTCACAGGCATTGCAAACAGGAGTAGGTTCTCCTTCAGAATTTACAGGTATTTTAAATACAAAAGTAAATGAGATTATTGATTTTTTAAAAACTAAATCTATTAAAGTATCATCTAACGAAGAAGTAAAACAAGTTGCAGCAATTAGCGCTAACGGCGATGAATATATTGCAGATTTAATTTCTAATGCTATGAAAGAAGTTGGAACAAGTGGTTTAGTTACTGTTGAAAAAAGTAAAACTACTAGTACTGATTTAAACTTAGTTAGAGGAATTAGTTTAGATAGAGGATATATTTCTCCTTATTTTGTTAATGATATGGAAAAATCAAGAACTTTATTAGAAGATCCTTTAGTATTGATTCTTTCTTGTAAATTAAAATCTTTATCTGAAATATTACCTGTTTTGGAAAAAGCACATCAGTCTAAGAAGCCTTTATTTATTATTGCTAATGATTACGATCAAGAAGCTATTCAAGCTTTAATTGCTAACGTATCAAAAGGATTATTAGAAATTTGTGCGATTAGGTCTCCTTTTTATGGGGAAAAAAGAGCAGTCATATTAGAAGATTTAGCTAAGTCTTTAGATACAAAAGTATTTAAGTCTTTAGAAGAAAAAGAAATGAATGATGTAGTTTTATCTGATTTAGGTTCTTGTAAAAAGATAGAAACTAATAGAGAAAAAACTTTATTTGTTGAATGTAAAGCAATTGATTCTAAAGAAGTTGCTAATACAATACAAAAAAAGTTAGAAGATAAAAATATATCAAAGGAAGAAGAAGCTTTTCTAAAGCAAAGATTAGTAATAAACAAAGGAGTTGTTGCTGTTCTTTCTATTGGCGCGAATACTGAGTCTGAATTATTGGAACTAGTAGATAGAATTGATGATGCATTACACGCAACAAAAGCTGCTATAGAAAGTGGATTTTTGCCAGGTGGTGGAATTGCTTTAGCTAAAGCTGGAATAGTTCTTTTAGAAAACAATAAAGAAAATGAAAATTCAGACCTTTTAACTAATACTGTTACAAGAATTATTTCTGACGCTTGTATTTCTCCTTTAAAACAAATATTGCAAAATGCTGATTTATCAGCAGATTTTATTATTGAAATGATAAAAAGGGAATCTTTTGATTTTAATTATGGTTATGACGTAAGAGAAGAAGAATATGTAAACATGATTAATAAAGGTATTATTGATCCTCTTAAAGTTACAACAACAGCTATTAAAAATGCAGTAAGTGTTGCAAACAGTTTATTGTCTGTTGGCTGTACAGTTTTGGATAATAATCAATATTCTCCTAACGATGTTCAATTAGTACAATTATCAGATGATATGTATTAATATACAAACGTTAGGAGAAAAAAATGAGTATTTTAGAAGATGATATTTTTATTGACTTAGAAGAAGAAGAAGAAAGACCTTCTCTTTATCTTGAAATACCTGATTCTGATTATTATGAAATTAAAAAAGAAGACAAACCAGAGCCTAGACGTGTAATTATTATTGACTTATAATTATAATCCATGAAAAAGGAATAATATGTCAACAGTATCTAATTCATTTAATCAAACAATAAAGAATAACCCTCTTCTTTCTTACGAAGAAGAAGTTAGACTTTCAAGGCTTGCAAAAAAAGGGGACTTAAATGCAAGAAAAAAATTGATAGAATCAAACTACAGACTTGTAATATCTATAGCAAAAAAATATCATAGAAAAAATCATGATTTTGAAGACTTAGTGCAAGAAAGCACAGCAGGATTATTAAAAGCTGTTGACAAATTTGATCCTGAACTTGGTTATAAATTTAGTACTTACGCTTCTTCTTGGATTAAACAAGCTGCTCTTTCTTTTTTAAACGAAAATGAAACAAATATAAAAGTACCAACTCACTCTAGAATATTATTTTCTAAAATTAATTTTTGTGTCAAAAAGTTTAAAAAAGAAAAAGGTAGAAATCCTACATATAAAGACATATCAAAAGAACTTGAAATACCTATTAAAAAAATAAAGTATACTTTAAAGTGTAACAAATCTTTAATTTCTCTTGAAGCTGAAACTAAAAGTGGAAAAACAGTAAATGAATATATCTCAGAAAGAGTTGTTGATAATAGTACTTTTATAAATCCTGAAGATTTTGTTAGAAATAACGAATTAATTTCTATTATAAAAAATAGTTTAAAATTACTTACGCCTAAAGAAGAAAAAGTTATTAGACTTAGATTTGGAATACAAGAATCTAATCCTGAAGAATTTCCAGTCACTAATGATATGAAAAAATATCTTTTAGAGAAAGATTAAATTATGAATAGAAAATATGTTACCCCAAAGATGTTTACTGGTAAAACTTATAGTGAAGTAGCTGAAATTATGACAAGGGATGGTTATAAAATGAATCACTCTTCAGTTAGAAATTATGTTACAAACGGGTTTATTAAGATTATAAGAAACATATCTAGAGAATATGAAGTTCCTTGTTCTTATGAAGAAGCAAAATTAATTGCTCAAAGAGTAGATTTTCAAGAGTCTATTGTCGAAATAATGAAAAGAGAAAGCTAAAATATGTATAATAATATTTCATATGAACTATTTAGAAATAGAAAAAAATTTAATCCTTTAACTTTGTTTTATAATAATAATGAATTAACATACGAACAATTTAAAGAATATTTTCTAAAAAGAAATGTTGACAGTCCTAACTTTGAGTATTATGAAAAAGTTAAATCTAAGTTTTTAGAATTAACAAAAGTAGAAAAAAAAGTAGAAGAAAAAGTAGAAGAAAAAGTAGAAGAAAAAATTACTAAAAAAAGAAGAAGTAAAAAAAAGAAAAAACAAGAAAATGAAAATAACTAATTGGTTTGGTTTGTTTCCTATTGAGCAAATAAAAAGAATATATAAAAAAAAAAGAAAGATTGAAAAGATAGAAAAATCAAATAATAATCCAGAAGAAAAAGATAATTATGAATCAAGGAGCGATTATTATGAAAAAACAAGAGAAGATTGAAATATTAATAGCGAAAGCTTTAATAAAAGGCAATTTACTAGATGAAGAATGCGAAATACTTTGTAAAATAACAATTTCAGAACTTATTAGTAAATATGGCTTAAGATTAGAAGAAGCTAAATTTGTTCACAAGTGGTGCAATTCTTGTATAAATAAGAATTTTTATGAATTAGTTGTTAAAGATAACAATAAAAAAATTAATGAAAGCGTTTTCGGTTTTTTAGATAACATAGATTCAAGCTATTTTTCAAAAGAATTATTAAAACAAGACAACGAATTAAGTAATTTTTTAAAAGATTCTCTTTCTTTAAAAAAAAATACTAAAAAGTATAACAAGCCTAAACTTTTTTTTGGCAAAAAACACGAAGATATTTTTAAACAAATTGCTAGCGAAGAAGATATACAAATATTAAATACTAAAAATAAGCAAAAAATTAAAACTTATTTAGAAAACAAATACATATTACCAATTAATAATTCAATAGAAAAGTTATTTAATATATCTAAATACTTATATGGTAAAAATACTCAAAAAGCAGGTTTATTTGGCAAATTAAACAAAAAAAGTAGATCAAAAAAAATACAAGATTTAAATAATAACTTTAGTATTAAAATTAAAAATAATTTTTTAACAGAGTCTGAAGGTGATAGTTTAAAATGGCTTATTAACAACAAAGGGACACTTAAAAATCAGTTTAGTTCTGAAAATGAAATTATTGATGCATTTGAGAAGGAATGTGAAGATTATGAAGTAACTGAAGGAAGTATCGAATCTAGAATTAAAGATATTTTCGAAGAAGATTATACTTCTTTAGATCAATATGCGTTATATTTAATCTATTTAATACATGATAGTAGTTTAATAAACAAGTATTTTGCTAGCACTTTTTATAAAAAACAGTTTTTTAAAAATTTAAAAGATATAATGAAACAAGTTTTTGATTTTGATTTAGATTTAAGTAGAGATACTCAAACAGGATTAGATTTAGATGATGATACTTATAATATAACTTATGGAGACTATGCAGCTTTTATACCTTTAATTGAATTTTATAATGAACATGTAGATATTATTGTAGAATTAAATGATACAAAGACCAAAGCAGGCAAAGGATACTCTTCTTTTCTTAGCTCAATTTTGTCTAGTATCAATGCTAATAGAAGTCAAAAATCTAAAATGACTGGCAAAGAAAAATTAAAAAGTTTAAGTAAAAGAAATTTTTATTATTTTTTTTGTCTCGTAATTAAAAATAAAATTTATAAAAGTTGGAAAGAATATTCAAGTATTATAAATAATTTTTATTCATAGAAAGAAAAGGATTTAAAATGAGAAGTAAAAAAGGAATTAATTTAGATTATGGACATGATAAGTCTGATTCTAGAGAAGGTCAAATGGTAAGAAGAGCCGTATTGACTATGGCAAAAGATTTAATGAGTTTATATAAATCTTTATCGCCAGAAGATGATTTACCTCAGTGGTGTCATTATAAAATAGCAAATGCTAAAAAAGATTTAGGAGACGTTTCTGATTATATTTCTTCTAAGATAGCAGATATTTGTTTAAATAGCGATATTACACAATCAGAGTTAAGACTTGAGATAAGAGAGATTCTTGAGGAAAAGATAATAAATGAAAGCGAATAATATGATTAGATTTTTTTTTTAATATTTTTTATTTTTCTATTTAGTTGTAATGATTATAAATTTGAAGTAAATATAAATGCAAAGTTATCAAAAAAAGAAATAACGTCTGGAGAAGAGCTAGTTATTTCTTATGATAAAAACAATAAATACGAGACTGTTGAAACTTATTTAACTTCTGTAGAAGATGAAGTTATTGATTATTATGGGATACAAAACAATAATGGTTTTATTAGAATAAGTAGAGTTTTGTTAAATAACAATATTGATTTAAATAAAAATTATGTGTTTAAATTAGTGTTTAAAAATACAAATAATTCTGTTGTTTTTACTTATCCTGTAAGTATTAATGATTCTGTTTTTATAGAGAGTTTATGCAGTACTAATGATTGTAATTCTTTAAGTGGTAACGTTATTGAAAAATTACCAAACAAATTATCAGTAAGTGTTTTAGGAATAAGAGCAGTTAAGTATACATATTACGTTTCAACTTTGAGCGATGTTTACACTTACGTTCATGAATATAGTAATCCAATTAATAAAGATTATTTAGAAAATATAATTGTGGATAATGTTCCAGAATCTTTATCTTCTTATATAGGTTCTATTAGAATTGTTGCTGAGGATGTTGAAGGTAATTTTGCGGAAACTGCTTTGCCTTTTAGAGTAGTTAGACCTTTGGAAATAAAGCATTACGGAAAGTATGAATTAGCTGAAGTTTATGATCCTATACCTGTAACAGGTTGTATTATAGGATCTGTTGGAAACAATGTTAGTTATTCAGAGTCTACTTCAGAGACAAGGCAAAATTCTTTAAATATAGTAATTAGTAAGTCATGGTCTGATAGTAATTCAGAGACAAGTAGTATTAATAATACTGAAGGTTTATCAGTAGGTGAAACAAATTCTGTTGTTAATTCTTCTTCTTTATCAAATTCAGAAACTAATTCAGAAAGTCAATCTAATAGTTATAGTGATTCAGAGTCTTTTAATTCATCTTATTCTACAACTGATGGAGAAAATTGGTCTTGGAGTTTAAATGAATCAACATCTGAAGGTACTACAAATACAAATGGTAATGCTACAGCTATTGGAGGAAGTGGTTCTGTATCTGTTGGAGTTAGTGGAGAAGGATCTTTGCCTTTTCTTGCAAAAGCTAGTGGAAAAGTTGAAACTACTGTTGGAGTTAGTGCAAGCAATACAAATTCAGAAAGTACTGCTGTTAATAATACTCAAACAAGCGGCAGGGTTTATTCAACTGCAGGTACAAAGAATGAATCTGCATCATACGGAACAGCTCAAAACATAACAAGTTCATCTTCTTTAAGTGGTTCATATGCAGTGACAGGAACTAGTTCTAGTTCTATATCACAGGGTAGTGTAGATAGTAGTACAAGAGTGTGGAACATGTCAGAAACTATTGGAAGTGGTAAAGTTGTAACTACAGGAGATAGCGAGAGTATAAGCGAAACAATTGTAAATTCTAGTACTAGTTCTACTACATTTAGTTATTCAGCTTTTATACCTAGAGGTAGAAGTGGAATATTTTATAGACAGACTAGTAGATGGACAAAATTATCAGAAATAGTAACTTATGATTTAAATGGTTTTCCTTATCACTCTGGATATATATCTATGAATACATGGAGTTGGGCTCCTGAGTTAGCTATGGGAACATCTTGTAAAGAGATACCTCAACCTAACATGGAAGAAGCTACATGTTATATTCAACCATGTGGAGAATAGAATATGCCTTACAAAGTTAGAAAAGTTAAATGTAAAAACTCTAAAGGAAAAACTGGGAAATATATTTTAACTAAAAAAGGCGACAACAAAAAAATATCATGTCATACTTCAAAAGAAAAAGCTAATGCTGCTGTAAGAGCTAGATGGGCTAACGAATCAGATTTGTCGCTTATTGCAGAATTAATTTATGTTAAATTATTAAATGAAATATCATACAATAAAAGAAAATACAGCGGAAGCCATCCAGAAGAATCGTATCAATATGGCTGGCCTGAATTTGACGAATCAGAATTAGACAAAGAAGGTTTGACTACATGGCATAAAGATCGTGAATGGACAAAACAATATCTAAAGTCTATTGGTCTTCTCTAAATAAATCTTGATAAACTTCTCTTAATAACTTATTTTTTTTACCATAAATTCTTGAATCATTTATTGAAGTATAAAAATTATTCAAATCAATAATAAAATTTTGTCTTACTCTACTTTTTTGTTTAGTTAATGATATTACTTTTTGTTTAAGTTCTTCGTCTATTAAAAGTAATTCTTTAACGTATTCATGTATTGAATCAAAATAATTTGTTTTATTATATGAAGCAGGAAGAAGTGATGAAGAATTTGACTGAACTTTTTGAATTTCATTTCTAATAGCAAAATATTCATTTATGTAATTTTTTGCATCATCTTTAGAGATTCCTTTTTCTGATAATTTTTTGTAAAAATCATTTTTTAGATAATAATCTTTTAAAGGCTTTTTGAACCTATCATCAGGTCTTATACTTTGATTATATAAAAACTTTTTAAGCTCTTCATCTTTTAAAAGTAATTCTTTAACTATATCATTTAAATCATTAAAAGTTTTGTTTATTCTTTTTTTATCAATCAAGTTATTTTTATAAAGAAAATAATATCTTATACACTCTTTTAATTCATTTTCTACTTTACTGTAAGCTTTTTTTATTTCTTTTTTTTTATCTTTAGGTTTAATATTTGGGTTAGTCATATACTCTTTTATTTTATCTTCTATATAATCTTTTTTATTATCTTTTAACGTTTCATATTCAATAACTTGAACAATGTTTTTTATTATGTTTTGTTTTGTTTGTTTATTAGTAAAATTTTCTTTTTTTATTATTGTTAAAGCTTCATTTAAATCATCAATAGACATTTTTTCACTATTCTGTAAAAAAACTTTAGCATATAAAGTAAAATGATTTCTAAAAATACTATTGATTTTATTTTCATTAAAACATTCATATTGTAAATCTAGATCATGATTTAATTTATCATATTCTTTTATTTTAAAAACATATTTTTTTGCATTACTTTCATTAATTAAATTATTTTCATATGATAAAATTGTAATATATCTGTATATGTATCTGATTATTTTTTTTTCTTTATTTTCTTGTATTATATTTTTTATTTTTAATTTTATTTTATTTTTATCTTCTTCATTATAATCTCCATAAGAGTTATATTTTGACCATTCAGCGCTACTTTTCTTTAAAAATGAATAAGGATTATCAGTTTCTAGATAATTTAATATAAAATCCTTCATTTTTATATTTTTTTCATGTTCATCCTGTTTTTTTAATCTATCTTTAAAATCAAATGATAAGTCAATTAAGTTTTTATTAGTAATAGGCTTGTTTTCATCACTTGATGAAAGAGTATTTGCACTAATCATTCTATACGAGCCATAAAGTTTTTTTTCTGAATTTGTTTTTGGATCTATTCTATTATATATTGAATATTCTTTTTTTTCTAGATTTTCTTTTTTTTCTGGATTTTTATTTAATATTTCTTCATGCTGACTATTATATGATACATATAAAGCTTTAATATCGTTTACATTAATTTGTTGTGCATTAAAAGTGTAAGACAAAATAATATTTCCTAAGTAAAAATCATGATTGCTACCAGATTCTTGTTCACCCATTACGTTGTTTATTTGTTTGTCTATAGCTTTTTTGCTTTTTGATATTTTATATTTATTTTCTGATTTACTACTATTTACTGATTTTAAATCTAACATTGATATTATTTTATTATCATAATATACAAACAAATCAATTGGGTTATTTGCATAACCTTCTTCAAATTGAAATTTAAATTTTAAATTAGTATCTTCATGCAAATCTTCATGAATTAAATCATTAATTTTTTTCTGCAATGTATCATTATTTAAAAATACTTTATATAAATTATGTGCTGATTCTAAAACAAAACTTTGATTATTTTGATCAAAATAACTTGAAATATTGCTGATATTTTTATATTTATAAATAACAGATAAAATAGAAATAGAGTATTTAACGTCTTTAATTTTACATAAATATTTTATATGATCTTCTTTTTTTTCTATTTCGTAGTTTAAATCACTAATACAAAAATTTAAAAACAATTCAAATAGAAAACCGTTTGATGACTGAAGCTGTGCAGCACCTGTGATTACATTTTTATTTACAACTAATTCATCATTCAAGATATTGTAATTTGTATCTATTAGATTTGAATCTTTACAGGCTTTTATAAAAGTTTCAGCTGTTTTACTATCTAAAGCTATTTTATTTTCTTCGTTCTCTATTATAGTATAAAGATTTTTTAGCCTATAGTCTAAGCTTGCTGCAAGTCTTAAGTTTTTTTGGTAAAACGTTTCATTTAATATATCGTAAACAATCTTTTTATTTCCAAAATAAAACTCTGTTATACAGGCTATTAAGCATATCTGTATTGGTTCCAAGCTAAAAGTACCGAAGCCAGGAATATTTGTATTTGTTAAATTTCTATTCTCGGGAATAGACAATCTTTCTTTTAATAATTTATCTAAATTTTTTAAACTATACTTTTTCATTATCTTTTTCCACCGTAATATTCTTTTGCAAAGCCTTCTGTTATTAATTGATTATTATAACTGTTATTAAATTCAGGGAGTTCTTGATTTATTTCCCAAATCATTCCTAACCATCTGCCAAACTTTCCTCTTTCTTTTGTATGTAATAAAACTTTTTTACCTAATATTCTTTCTCTTAACCAGTCTCTTGTTTCATAGCCTTTTTTCTTTTCTTCTAAATCTTTTGTTCGTATTTCAGGCGTATCAATACCTACTAACCTAACTTTTATTCTTTGAAAAGTCTTAAATCCTAAATCTACTACACATGTACATGTATCTCCATCGTACACGCTAACTACTTCTGCAACATAATAATACGGTTTCATTTAAAAAATTCCTTATTTTATTTCTTTTTTGCTTTAGATTTTTTAACACAAGCCCAAGGTTTAGAAGGTGTTGCTGAATTGACTCTTGCCATTGCCCATTGATGAGCTGACATTCCTTTTCTACTTCCACTAGTATAATATGCAGCTAAACCTTTTTTATACTCTTGAACTACTGATCCTACAGTAAATCCTCTACTTTCAGCTTTTTTTCTTAAAGTTGCTCTAGTCTTTGCAGAAAGACCTGAACTGCTTTTTCCTTTTTTAGCTGATTTTCTTTTTTTTCTTTTTGCTTCGTCTAATAAAGCTTCAGCAATAAACATTTCTAATAATATTAAATCATTCATAATTAACTCTTTTTCGTATCTTTTCTAGGTTTATTTTTCCAGCCTTTTTTATTTCTTTCAGCTTTTTCCATTTTGTCTCTAAGCCTATAAGCTAATGCTCTATCAGCAGGATTTTTACTTCTTGCTAATCTTGTAGCTCTATCTAATTTTTTCTTTCTTTTGCCTTTAGCTTTATACTGCGCAGGATATTTTGTTTTTTTCTTCTTTTTTTTCTTAGCTTCATCTAATAAAGCTTCAATAATAAATTGCTCTAACAAAAATAAATTATTCATAATAAACCTCTTTATTGTAAATATTATTTTTTCTTTTTATTTTTTTCTTTTGTCTTTCTTTTTGAAGATTCTTTTCTTTTTTTTGCATATTCATAGGATTTTTTAAGTCTAGCTTTTACTTTAGGGTCTTTAGCGTTTTTATAAGCAGCTCTTACTCTTTGATGTATTAAATTTATAATTTGAGATTGTCTTGCGTGTGATTTAGATTTAAATGACTTTTTAGCTAGTGTTTTTCTTATATCTGACACAGTTCTAAATTTTACTCTAACTGTGTCTTTAGGATTCTCATCTGTATATAATCTTCTTTTACTACCCTTAGGCTTTTTACCTGTACCTACTTTAGGATCAGCTTCTAAAATTATAATTTCTTTAATATATTCTAAAAGCAAGTTATTCATTTTAAACTAACACAACATTGTGGAATTTTTTTTTCTTTATTTTCTAATTTTACTACTACTAAATTTTCTTTTCTTTTTCCTATTTTAACATCATTAGTATTAATAGCTTTAAGCGTCCAATTTCCTTCTAAATCTTTACCAGCATCAACTCCAGTAAATTTTTTGCACATAGGACAGCATGTAGTTATTTTTACTTCTTTATCAACATCACTTTTTTTAAATTTTTCTTTTACACCTTCAGCTAAAAATTCTCTCCACTCTTTTAATAATTCTTTAGTTTTCATGATATTTCCTTTGTTTATGTTTTACTAGCTTTATTTTTAAATTGCTTATGTTTTTACTTATTAGTCTATGATAAATATTTCTATTTATTTTAAAAAAAGAATTAACGTGCATTAAATGAGGTAGTTCATTTTCAAACTGTATATACCATCCTTCTCCTTCTAAAATAAAAATTTCTCTATCTTCTTTGTCTCTGTGCCAAATTAGTTCTTCTTCATTTAAATCTTTTAAAAAAAATCTTTCTAATACTGTATGTTTTTCTGTTTCTTCTAAAATTTTTTCTTTAAAAGGAAAGTTATTCATTACCACCAACCTGGAATATTTCTACCAAATAATTTTGTAGCTCTGCATGACCAATATCCTGCTTTTGTTTTGTCTTTCTTTTTGCTACATTGATGTCTATCACCAAATGATTTTCTTCTTTTTTTATGCTCATCACTACTACCCATTGCCATTGACATAGAAGATCCAAATTCTACTCTTTTTATTTTTCCTGTTTTAGGATCTCTTACGAAGACTTCAGCTCTACCTTTTTTACCTTTTACTCTTCTAGCTCCTTTTTTACCTAGTCTAACTTTTTTTCCTCTGTATTTTGCCTCAACTAAGTTTTCTTCTTCTATCATCATAGGATAGTCTAAAGGAACTAATTCTTTTTTGTAGTAATCCCATTCACCAACATCCAATTCAGTTATATACATTTTATCAATATCATGGTTTAAATCTATCAATCCTTTTTTATAAAGATCTCTTGTTTCATTTAATAACTCAAAATAATTAATAGAACCTCTTCTATAGATATTTGTACTTATAGGAATATTTTCTTTTATATGAAATTCTAAACCTTCAGATATTGTTTGTTTTTCGTTAAATTTAGATACAATATATTCTTTTAATAGATCTGACATTTTTGTCCTTTATGTGTAATAATTTTGTGTAATATAATATTAAATATTATTATATTTTATAAAAAAGGATATAAAAATATGAATAGACTAGGTTACGCATGTATAAACATGGAGTTAAGAGAAAAAGGCATCTTTAACTCTAGAACTATGAGGAAAAAAACTTTTTTAGAAAAAGGCTTGTCTCACGCTTCTAAACTAGTTTTGCAAAACGTTAAAGACTTATTTCCAATATTCAATTGGAACTATAAAAATAATATTAAAGTATTTCGTATATCATCAGAAATAGCTCCTTGGGCATCTGAATATGAATTACAAGATCTTCCAGATTATGAAGAAATATGTCATTATCTAAAAGCTGCAGGTGACTATACTAAAGTTATAGGCCAAAGAGTTTCTTTTCATCCAGGGCAATTTAATTGTTTGGCATCAGAAAAAGAGCACGTTGTTTTAAATTGTATTAAAGATTTAGAAATACATGGTAAAATATTTGACTTAATGGGTCTAGATCAAAATCATTGGTCAAAAATCAATATTCACTTAGGATCAACATGTGGTGGTAATCTAAATCTTGCAGCTAATAATTTCAACAACAATTTTAAAAAGCTTTCAGAATCAGTACAATCAAGATTAACTGTAGAAAACGACGATAAAGCTGCTATGTTTAGTTCTAAGTTTTTATACGAAAACGTATACAAAGTTTCTAGAACACCTATAGTTTTTGATTCTCATCACTTTAGTTTAGGACCACAAGATGCTCCTTACAAAGAATCTTTTGATATGGCATATGACTCTTGGCCTTCTGATATAATTCCTACTTGTCATCATTCAAATGGAAAAAAAGAATACGAAGACAATACAATAAGATCAGCAGCAGCTCACTCTGACTTTTACTACAAGCCTTTTGATAGTTGTGGAAAAAAAGTAGATATTATGCTTGAAGCTAAGAAAAAAGAAAAAGCCTTAAAAAAATATATTAAAGATTTTTTATAAAAATAATAATAAATTTTTATAATATTAATATAACTAAAATACTAAATAATTGGTTTAATATAATGATTAATACAAATAAAAAACTTTTATCTTATGATGATGTATTATTAATACCTCAATATTCAGATATCAAAAGTAGATCAGAAATAGATACTTCTGTAACTTTTAAGAAAAATAATAAATCTATAAAGTTTGATATACCTATAATTTCAAGTCCTATGTCAACAGTAACTGAAGCTTATATGTGTAATGCTATTAGAAACCTAGGAGGTTTGGGAATAATTCACAGATATAATACTATAAACTTTCAGACTAAACTATGCTCATTTGTAAATGACTCTGAAACAAAGTCTGCTGCAATTGGAGTATCAGGCGACTATAAAGAAAGATTAGAAGCTTTATGTAATGAAGGATTAAAAATAGTTTGTTTAGATGTTGCTCACGGTGATCATATCTTGGTAAAAGATGCAATAGAGTTTATTAACAATAAATATCCTGATCTTTTTATTATAGCAGGAAACGTTTCTACAGCTAGTGCTTATGAAAGATTATCTAATTGGGGAGCAGATGCAATTAGAGTATCAGTTGGAAGTGGAAGTATTTGTACTACAAGAATACAAACAGGACACGGTGTACCTACTCTTCAAGCTGTTTTAGATTGCTATGATAAAAAAAATGAATTAGAAAATCCTTCTTACATTATAGCTGATGGTGGAATGAAAAACAGTGGTGATATCGTAAAATCTTTAGCAGCAGGTGCTGATATTGTTATGTTAGGATCGATGCTTAGCGGGACTAAAGAAGCGCCAGGTAAAGTAACAATAAACGAAGAAGGAAATAAAGTTAAAAAATATAGTGGTATGGCTTCCAAAACAGCGCAAAAAGCTTGGAAAGGCTCTTATTCTTCTATTGAAGGTATAAGCACTTATGTTAATTACAAAGGAACACTTTATAAAGTTTTAAACGAGATTATGGCAAACGTTAGAAGTGGAATGAGTTATTCAGGAGCTAGAAACTTAGAAGAATTAAAATCAGCTCAATTTGCAATACAAACTCAAAACTCTCATATTGAAGGCCAACCTCACATCTATAGAAAGTAAAATTAATATGATGTATTTAAACTTACCATATGAAAGAGTGTGGATTAAAGAATCTTTTTTAAAAGGCTCATCTAATTTTATATGGGGAAAAGATCACAACATGATTGAATCTTATCTAGTAGGTATTAGATTTACAAGATATGAACCTCCTTTATTTGAAGTTTATATGCCAGAATATAATGCTTGTTACGATAAAGTATTACAATGTGCAATATTTAATAAGTCAGAAAGTCCTGATGAAAAAATAGATTTAACAGATGTTGCTTGGTGGGATTGTATAACAGATAGTGCTGCAATTTACCAGAAAGCTTTTTTAAAAAACGTTGATGTTACAATGAAAAATAGAAATAAAGAATTATTAAGAGGCAGATATGTTTTTACAATTGATTTTAAACCTCCTGAAATAAATAATTCAATAGACTATACAGAATCAAAATTTTGGACTGAACATAAACAAAAGAATTTTTTCTTTGAAGATGACTTAGGAGTTTTATGTTGCGGTCCAAATAATAAAGTTTTATGGAATCATAGCTCTCTTGGATATAAAAATCCTAAAAAGCCAAACTTTAAAGTATTTGATAAACCAAGAGAATTTACTCATGAAACTTATGAATTATTAGGTGAAACAAGTAATTTTGATTATTCTGAAGAGAAAGACAAATAATGCCAGTTAAATTAGTATTAGGTCTCCAGCACGGAGACGAAGGTAAAGGTAGAATAGTTGACGATTTAGTTCAGACTTGGGCTGATGTTATTATTAGATTTCAAGGAGGTGGTAATGCAGGTCATACTGTATACGATAGAAATGGAAATAAATACGTAACTCATCAACTTCCTGTAGGTGTATTAAACGAAAACAAGATTAATATTATATCTAAAGGATGTGTGATAAACCCAGTCGACTTATTTGAAGAAATTAATTCATTTAAAGATTTATCACCTCAAATAAAAATATCAGGTTTATGTCCAGTTATTGAGCCAACTCATATATTAAAAGATAAGTTAAAATATCAAGGAAAAATAGGAACTACAGCTAAAGGAATAGGTCCAGCTTATTCTGATTTTTATGCTAGAGATTCTTTGCTGTTTAAAGATTTAGTAAGAAATCCATATGATTCTTTAGAAAGAATAAAAAACAAATTTTTTGAATTTCAAAATTATTTAAAGAATTGTAATTTATCTTTAGAAGAAAATACTTTAAATAATAATATTTTCTTCTTTGAAGAGTGGTCGGAAAAATACAAAAAAGCTGTTATATTCTTGCAGGATCTATTATTAGAAAATGAAAACTTAATACAAGATCTTTATAAACAAAATAAAAATATATTACTTGAAGGTGCTCAAGGATATGGACTAAGTATAGATTCTGAAAATTATCCAAATGTTACTTCTTCTTTTCCTACTATTGGTGGGGCATTAAATAGTACAGGTTTAAATCATCTACAAATAAATGAAGTAATTGGAGTTACAAAAATTTATAAAACAAAAGTTGGATCTGGAGAATTTAATAGTAGATGTAATTCAGAAGTAGAAGATTTATTAGCATATCATGGAAAAGAATACGGAGCAACTACAGGAAGGCCTAGGAAATGTGGTTGGTTAGATTTAGACGAAGTATATGATGCTATACAAAAAAACGGTGTAACTCATTTATGTGTAATAAAATCAGATGTTTTTTCATTAGTAGAAGATCCTTTTGTATATCATAACAAACAGCTTCTAAAGATACCAAAAATAAACTCTGTTAATCTTTTAGATGAATCATTTAAAAACATATTAACATTTATAAAAAAAGTAACAGGCGTAAAACATATAACTTTTACAAGTGGACCTAAGAGAGGTGAAATACAATGGAATGTGAAATTGAATCAGGAGACTTAGTATTCATGGAATACGCTAACTCTTTAGGCTTAGTTATTAATTGTAAAGATGAAGAATTTGTAATATTGAAAAGTTATAAATCTTATTGCGAAGTATTAGTAGATTCTAAATTAATGGTTATGCCAAAAGATACTTTAAAAATAAAATCTATTTCTAAATTAAGAAAAGAGATTATATAAAAAAATTTGATTTTAAAAAAGGAAAAATATGATACCTCGTTATAAAGTAAAAGAAATATCAGATATATGGTCAACAAAGAATAAATTAAATACTTGGCTTAAAATAGAATTATATCATTTAGATTCATTAAATTGTAGTATAACAGAAAAAACAGTATCTAACGAAGAGCTTAAAACAATTAGATCTAATGTTAAAATAGATATTGATAAGTGGAAAGATATAGAAAGAGTTACAAAGCATGATGTTCAAGCTTTTGTTCAAATGCTTGAAGAATCAATACCCGATAATTCAGGAAGATGGATTCATTACGGATTAACATCTTCTGATATTATAGATACTTCTCTTACTTTGTTATGTAGAGAAAGTTTGTCACATATTATAAATAGTACAGCTAATTTAATATACTCTATTCAAAACATTATTAAAAAAGATATCTCTAATAGCGAAATTTTAGCTAGAACGCATGGTAAGCCTGCTGAAATTCAAACATATAAAGATGTTTTTAATAGATGGCTTTCTCAAACAAGAAGAGCTTATGACGAATTGTGTATTGCTAAAAACAAATTATGTTATGGAAAACTATCAGGCCCTAGTGGTAATTATACAACAAACTCTAGAGAAAATGAAAAAATAGCATTAAGTAATATTGGTTTAAAGCCTGTTGTTTCTTCTCAAATTATATCTAGAGATATTTATTTAGATTATTTTTATAGCATTCTAAAAGTAATTTTAACTGTAGAAAAAATATCTTATGATATAAGAATTTATAGCATTGATGGAATAGATGAAATGTCTGAGCCTTTTTCTGCAGGACAAAAAGGATCTAGTTCTATGCCTCATAAAAAAAATCCTGTTTCTTGCGAAAATATATGTGGACTTGCTAGATTATATAAATCATACTTTAATGTAGCTTTAGATAATTGTCTAACTTTATTGGAAAGAGATATAAGTAATTCTTCTTCTGAGAGAATAATTTTTAAAGATTCAGCTCATATTGCTTGTTATACTTTAAACAAATTAAGTAATGTTATTTCAAATTTAGTGATAAAAGAAGAAAATGCAAAAAGAAATATTAATAATAACAAAGAAGACATAAAGTCTCAAGAAAGAATGAAAAGTCAGATAAAAAAAGGAAACACAAGAAAAGATTCTCATGATAATTCTTAAAATAAAACATATTTAAATTTAATTAACAAGGGAAATATCATGAGTAAATTACTAAATGAAAGAAAAATTACAAGAAACTTTTTAAATATTATTAGTGAAGGAAGCTTAAAAGCTGGTAGCGATGGAGTAGTTAGTCCACAAGAACTATACAATCATTTCGATTTAGATAATGATGGAACAGTAACTACAGACGAGTATGTTGATCATATAGAATTTCATGCAAAAAATCCTGAAACTCTTGATTGCTATAAAAAAAGAGAGAAAGGATCTTTAAACGTTGTTCCTTGTAGAGATTCATATCAATCATGTTCAAATCATTTTCTATCTGAACCTGATAATATACAAATTATGTTAGAGCCAATATTACAATCAACAGGCGCAACATGTCATACTTCAGTTGCTCAATCTTTGTTAGATGTTCTTTTATCTATGAAAGAATGCGGTTTAATATAGAAATTACAAGTGTAATTTTTAAATTATTTTATTATAATACGTGTTGTTGAAACAATAATTTAAAAAGGAATTACACTTATGTTTAAAATAGGTTTTAAAGCATCACATTATTTATCTACAAATAGAGTAGGAAAAGTTGTAGATATAAGGTATATTAAAAATAATCAATGGACTATTGGAGGAACGACAGATTCTAAGGTTTATATTACCTTGGAGTATAAAGAAAAAAACCAGAACAATGAAATTGTAATAAAAAGAGAAAGATATTTATCGGGAGATCTTATCAGAATTTATGATTAAAAGGAGTATAATGTTTTATATTTTAGCAATTTTAAACTTAACTCCTCAATGTATGATTGAGGCAGCTAATACTATTTCAAAAATAGAAATTAAAAAAAACTTTGAGATATTAAAAGTTAAGAACAATAGAAAAAAAAGCGTGAAGTCTTTATTTAAATATAGTTGGGAAAATAATAATATTGATTCTAGATTAATAGCTTTATCCTGGATAGAATCAAGGCTAAACGTTAACGTAAGAAAAGGTGATAAAGGTAAAGCATGTGGAACTTATCAAATTCACGCAAGATACAGTTACCCTATGTTTAGAAGAAGAAAAGGATTTTCAGGTTGGAAAGAATCAGAAAACTTAGAAAAAATAGATAAAGAATGTAATAAACTTCAAAAAACAAGTTATTCTGTTAAAACAATGAAAAAGTTATTAAACATTCTTGACAATAAAAAACTTCATATGTGTCATCATAATTCAGGTGTTTATGGAAAATGTAATTCTTTTTACAAAAAAAGAACAGACTTTTTATATATGTACTTAGAATTATCTAAAATAAGCTGTTTAAAAAATAAAACACCAGCTGATGTTGACTTATCTTTATTTATTTTTAAAACAAAAAATTTATTTTCAACAGTTTATCACTTAATTTTTAAAAAATACTTTAAATAATTTAAGTGTAAAATAAAAATTATTAATTTTATAATAACCTTGAAAGGTTAAATAAAATATGAAATATAAAAAATATTTTAAAGAAATAGAATATTATTTAAAAAAAGAATTTAATGTCAATGTTATTCTTTCTTATGATACTGAAGACTATTGGATGCCTAATTTTAATAAAATTCTTATAAATAAAAACAACAAATGGAGAGAAAGATATTTCTCTCTATTACATGAATCAGGACATGTAAAATTAGATATCGGTGACGATACAACAAAGAATATGAAAATGTCTATAGAATATTCTGAAAATTTAAAGTCAAAACAAGATATTGTTAGTAACTTAAACGAAGAAATACTAGCTTGGACTTTAGGTAAAAACTTAGCAATTCATTTAAATCATGAATTTGACACAGGTAAGTATAATAAAATAAAAACTAATTGTATTATGTCATATATAAAAAATGGACTTCACGAAGTCTATGGAAAAAAAATTGATATAAGTGTAATTAAAACATAAATTTATTATAATTTTATATATAAATTTTTCTTGGAGTAAAAAATGCCATTATATAGTAAAAGCGATTTATTAAGAGCTAAACAAAATATTAAAAGTAAAAATTCTAATACACTTAAAAAGATAATTAAAAAAACAGAAAATTTTGAGAAAAAAAGTCTAAATAAAAAAGTAACAAAATGGAATTTTAAAGTAAACGAATTAGTTTATGTAAAAACAGAACAATTAAAATTAGGCTTAATAGTAAGCGATACAGAATATTTTGGTAAAAAAATTCCTGAATATAGCTTTCTTGTTTTAGTCAATAATAAATTACTTCAGTTAAATGGTAGAAATTTAAAGAAAATTTAATTGTGTAAATAAAAAAAATAAATATTATGATTTTATTAAATAACATTTAAAAAAATTAAGGAAATTTTTATGAAGCTTAATGTAAAAAGAGATGATATTTCATTTGGAACAAATATTCTTGATTTAAATATACCAAGGAAATTAAGAGAAAGATATAAATGTGATGTGCCTTTTATAGATGACGCTTTTGGTGGAGAAGGATTTACACCATCAACAATGACTCTTTTTACAGGAGAGCCAGGAGCTGGAAAAACAACACTAATGCTTACTTTAGCTGATGCATTAACTAGTCAAGGTTACTGTTGTTTATTTAATACAGCAGAAGAAAGCTTATATCAAATAAAAATGACTTGCGAAAGACTAGAACTTTTTAATGGCTTTGTAGCAGGTCAAGAAAGTTATGTTCCTAGATTATTAAAACAATGTAATAAATTAAGATCAATGTTTCCTGAAAAACAATTCTTTTTAATTGTTGATTCTTTGCAAACTCTTAATGATGGTAAATACGGCGAAGATCATGTTAACGGTCAAAGCGCAGTAAGATCATTACAGATGTTAACTGATTATGCTAAACAACATTATATAAATATTTTGTGCATTGGTCAAGTTAATAAAAGCGGAAATATGGCAGGTTCTCAAAAATTAAAACACATGGTAGATGCAATGCTACATTTATCTATTGAAAAGAAAGATGAAGACTTTAAAGGTTATAGAGTTTTAGAGACTGTTAAAAATAGATTTGGAGGAGCTGGATGGACTTTCTTTATGGATTTAAAAAGAACTGGCTTTGTAGAAGTAGCAAGAATTGGAGTTAACAAATAATGACTTGGCCATTATTTATGTATTTTTGTGGCTCAATTGGAGTATTCTTTCAGCACAACATTCAGTATATTGTTCCTTGGTGGAAAGATAGACCTTTATTAAATACTATAGTTTTTTCTATACCTATTGGATATTGCTATTTAATGTCATGGACTTATTTTACAGATTACTTTAAATCAGTTTGGTCAACAAGATTTTTATTTTTCGGGCTTTCTTATTTAGTATTTCCAGTTTTGGCTTATTACTTTTTAAGCGAGTCTCCTTTTACAACAAAAACTATAATATCGACAATTCTTAGTATAACAATAATATACATTCAGTATAGATTATAAGATTTATATTTTAGTGTATAAAAAAAAATATAAAAATATAATTTCAATGTATTTGATAAACAAAAAGGAAAATTAAATGGATATTTCTACATTTAAAAAGACATCTAAAAATATACCTCCCAATATTGCTATCTTAATAAGAGCTCAAACAGGTGTTGGAAAGTCTTATATTGTAAAGCAAATTGGTGATTCTATGAATTTACCTGTTATAGACGTTAGAGGATCTACAATGTCTGAAGGTGATTTAGGTTATCCTGATATTGATGCTATGAAAAAGAAAGGTGTTATGACGTTTTGTATGCCTTCATGGTTTGTAAGATGTTGTAACGAGCCTGTTGTTTTATTCTTAGATGAATTAAATAGATCTTTACCTGCAGTACAACAAGCTTTTTTTCAAATTGTTTTAGATAGACAACTTGGAAATGATGAAGATGGTTATCCTTATAATATACATCCAGAAACAAGAATATTTTCTGCAATAAATCATGGATCTGAATATGATGTAAATGAAATGGATCCAGCGTTACTTAGAAGATTTTGGACAGTTGATTTAGAACCTAGCTTTGATGATTGGAAAATTTGGGCAAGAGAAAACAATGTTAACGAATTTATTATAAGTTTTTTAAGTACTAGAAAATCTCATTTTGCTCCTAATCCTTCTTCAATAGAGCCAGGTAATGTTTTTCCAACTCCTGCTAGTTGGTCAAGATTAGATCAATCTATTAAATACTCTGAAATTAATTTAGAAGAAAAGAGTAAAGAAAACGTTAGCTTTCTGTTTAATTTGTCACAAGGCTTCATTGGAAAAGAAACATCTTTAGATTTTGTTGATTATGTTAAAAAGTTTAAAATTCAAATAAAACCTGAAGATTTACTTGAAAGCTTTGATAACTGTAAGTCTAAATTAGAAAACTCTTCAAACGATGCTATTAACTCTTTAATTGAAAGACTAGGAGAACATGCAGAAAAAAATGATTGGAATCTTGAACAATCAAAAAATGTATATAAAATATGTGATATAATTTCAGATGAAATGATTTTACATCTTTGGTCTTGCATTTCTAAATCTAGAAATATAGTAACAATACAAAATATTCATCATTACTTAGGGGCAAGATTAGTAAATATCGTAAACTCAAATAAAGATATTATAAACAAGCAATAATCAAAAAGTGTAATATTTTAACAATTTATATTAAAATATTTTGTAAAGGAGGAAAAATGAAAGAATCAACTTCAACAAATTTAGGCCTTAAAAATAAAAATGTTACAGAAGAAAAAATTAAAAACTTTAAAATAAGTAAAACTCTTATAAACTTATTAATGCATGAACCTTTTTATTCTAGAATTATAAGAAGTTTAAACAAGATAGAAACAGAACAAATACCAACAGCAGGTGTTCTTCATAAAGATGGAGAAATAAATTTGTGGTGGAATAGATACTTTTTTGCTAGTTTAACAGAAGAAGAATGTAGAGGTGTTTTAAAGCATGAATGTTTACATTTAATATATAAACATACTTCTGATAGAAAAAGAGATCCTCATATTGTTTGGAACTATTCAACAGATCTTGCAATAAATAGCTTAATACCTGAAAGAGAATTACCTAAAGGTGGTTTAATTCCAGGAAAAAGCCTTCCAAAGCTAACTAGCGAAGATATTCAAATCATGTCTGATGAAAGTATATCAAATTATAATAATTTATCTGATTTAATAAAGAAACTGCCACCCAATAAAACATCAGAATATTATTTTAATGAACTAATGAAAAACGAAGATATAAAAAAGTTATTAGAATCTGAAGAGAAAAATGGAGGTTTATTTGACATAGGATTTGATAATCATGAAGGATGGGGTAATATAAGTAAAGAAGAAAAAGAGTTAATAGAAGGAAAGATATCTGAAATATTAAAAGATGCTGTTAAAGAAGGAAACAATTCAGGTTGGGGCTCAGTACCATTTAGTATTCAAAAGCAACTTAATAAAATGTTTTCAAGATCTATAAGCTGGAAAGATATATTAAAAAGATTTTGTAGTTTTACAAGAAGTAATGAAAGATTATCTTCAAGAAAAAAGTTAAATAGAAAATATCCTAATGTTCATCCAGGAATTAAGAAAGATTACAGGCCAACTATAGCAGTTTATATAGATGAAAGTGGATCAGTTTCAGATTCTGACTTGGCTCCTTTTTACACTGAATTAGATAGCTTAAGTAAGTTAATAGATTTTTATATATATAAGTTTGATTGTGGAGTAAAGGAAGATACAAAGGTATTTTGGAAAAAAGGAAAAAGAGTAAAGTTAGAGAGAAACCTTTTCGGTGGTACATGTTTTAAAGCTGTTACAAAACATGCTTTAAAAAATAAAAAAGCTATTGACGGGTATATTATTTTTACAGATGGTCTAGCTCCTAAGCCTCAATCTTCAAGAGGTTTAAAACGTTGCTGGATCATAACACATAATTCTAATTTAATGTTTAAACCTGACAGATGTGACGTGGTAGTAAACATTAAAACTAATTGTTAACAAAGGAATACAATGTTATATAATTTCAATAAAGAAACATTTAAAATAGTTAATAGTAATAATGTTTTTAAATTATACCACAAAGCAATCAATACGTGGTCAACAGGTTGGACATATATTGGTTCTTTTCAAACAAAAGAAAAAGCAGAGAATGCTGCAAAAAAATATACAATTTAAAAGGTAAAACAATGAAAAGATTTAGACTTACAATTGAAAAGCATGGTTTACGGGATTATGATATTCCAAGTGTACAATATGTTTTTAACTCATCATCTCCTAAAGATGCGATTAGAAGAGTAGATAAAGTGCTTAAAAGAGCAAAAGAAACAGGCTCTAGAATTTCTTTTTTTGCAAGAGAATTTTTAGAAGCTGTTGCAATATCTGCACAAACTGATCTATACGATGAGGAAATTAAAAGCTCTAAATCCTAAACATAAAAGTATAGGCTTATGAACATTTCAGAAATTAATAAATTTATAGAAGAAATGAATAAATCAACTTCTTCTAATAATAAAATTGAATTAATTAGACATTGCAATAACAATGTTAAAAAAATACTTTATTATACTTATAACAATTTTCTACAATATAATATAAAACCTAAAGTGTTAGAAAAAAGAAAAGACTTATGCAATAAAGATACTAAATTCAATTCACTATTTGATCTCTTAGAATCTTTAAATTTAAGATTAATTACAGGACATAAAGCAATTAAAGAAACAAACGGCTTTATATATAATAATCCAGAATTTAAAAATTTGCTTTATCTTATTCTTGATAGAAACTTAAAAATAAGAGCATCTATAAAGATAATTAACAAAGCAATCCCGGGTCATATACCTGTTTTTGCTGTTGCTTTAGCAAATAAATTTGATGAAAAAACAAAGAAAAAAATTGATTTAGAGAAAGATGAATGGTATGTATCAAGAAAACTTGATGGTGTTCGCTGCATTATTGTGGTTAACGAGAAAGGAAAAGCAAAGTCTTTCTCAAGAGCAGGAAAACAATTTCATACGCTATCCTTGGTAGAAAAAGAAATAGAAACATTAGGTTTTAAAAACATTGTTTTTGATGGCGAAATGTGTATTGTAAACGAAAAAGGTGACGAAGACTTTCAAAGCATAATGAAAGAAATCGGAAGAAAAGATCACATTATAGAAAACGGACTATTTCAAATATTTGATATTATCAGTATAGAAGAATTCAAAGAAAAAAAAGATAGTTTAAAACTTTCTGAAAGAATTAAAGTATTAAAATCTATTCTTTCAAGAAATACTAAAACAAACTTTATAAAATCTTTAAATCAAGAAAAAATTAAATCTTTTCAAGATTTGGATGATAGAATTAAAAAAGCTTCAGAAAAAGGTTGGGAAGGTTTAATGCTTAGAAAAAATGATATCTATAAAGGAAAAAGATCTAATGACATTTTAAAAGTTAAAACATTTCATGATAACGAATATATTGTTAAAGATGTTATGTTTGGAACGTTAAGATATGTTAAAGATGGTGTAGAGATTGAAGAAGAAATGTTAAGTGGAGTTTTAATAGAACATAAAGGTAATAATGTTAGAGTAGGTAGTGGATTCTCTATAGATCAAAGACAATATTATTTTAATAATCCTAACGATATTGTTAGCAAAGAAATTACAGTTCAATATTTTGAAGAATCACAAAATCAAAATGGAGAATATTCTTTAAGGTTTCCTGTTATAAAGGTTATTCATGAAAACAAAAGAAAAGTTTAAAAAAGGCCAGTTAGTTAAAATTACAAAAGTGTATCAAGGAAAAAATAATACAATTGGAATTATTTTAAATCATATAATTTTAGACTATGTTGGAAATAATTTTTATGAAGTTTTATGGA
>Ga0098048_1000123_pt1 | contig 37084 bp, 61 predicted proteins | sample 13_taG_FD_75052 | JGI IMG/M metagenome (GOLD analysis project Ga0098048, IMG submission 75052) | Marine viral communities from the Subarctic Pacific Ocean - 13_ETSP_OMZ_AT15268 metaG | ecosystem: Environmental > Aquatic > Marine > Oceanic | place: Pacific Ocean | collected 2015-01-16 | reverse complement strand
ATATTAAATAAAAGGGAGTTAATATGTTATATACAATTTATCAAGTAAACCAAAATAGAACAGCATTTGAAGATGCAGGTGGAAGATTATTCAGTGGACATAAACATTGGAATCCAGAACTATTTGGTTTTTATTCTAAAGTATGTGAAGTAGACGGAAGATTCTGTGGACTTACACAAGGAGATGGTATTGATTATACTATAACTAGTAAAGAAGAAGTATTCTCAATACTAAATCAATGTTATCTTGATGAAGAAACTGGTGAAGATATTGTGTTTGAAAAGCATGTTTCAGGTTACGAAATGAAAACAGTTACTCGCAAAGACGGTGAAGTTGTTACATTTAGAAATATGCATTCCTTATCAGTAGGAGATATTGTTGCTGAAGTACCACAAATAGGATATGAAGTAATGAGTATTGAAGACATTGAACCTAGTGTAAAATACTTTATAGTTGATAGTTTTGGTTTCAAAGACATTACAGAATCATTAGAAGATATTGATTTAGCATCAGTTAAACTGGAGACAGCATAATGGCACAGAAGCCAATGGCTAGTGACTACCCACTTACATCAAGTAGTGGGTTAAAGTCCTACATACAAGATATGAAATCGTATGATATTGCAATGGGTAAAAATCCTAATAAACGTAATTTACACAATTATAAAGAACTAGGAATTTATTGTATTCAGGATTTATTAGAACATAGAGAACAGAATCCTTGGAGTCGTGTAGATCTATGATGAACGATTTTACATTATTAGAAGTAGCAACAATTAATGCTGATCTTACAATGTCTGATTATATGGAAGATAGAGCATATAATGTTAAAAAAAGAGTCTTACAAGGTGAACCCTTATGTGTTATGGCAGTAAAGGATAGTAACATAGATATAGCAACTTTTTATGAATATTGTGACATAAAAGTGGTAGAAAACACTTGACAAATTGTGCTTTCTTGCTATAATATATGTATAGTTTAAATAAAAAGGGAGTTAAATTATGCAAAACTTAAACACAACAAACCAAAGCAAGGACAAAATTACAGCACCATTAGGATACTGGATTGGTACTTTAACTTGCTATAATGCAAACAACGAATCTAGTGCTAATATCCAACTTACAGCACTTGAAGAAATGTGGTATACACACGAAGAGAACATAGACCACCCAGAAGGTAGTGAATACCCTGTAAGTATAAATGTTCCTCATATGAAAGTAATGAGAGATAGAGTTTTTGATAGTGTGTTAAACAGAACTGGTATTAATGTTAGAGATTTTGATAGTATTATACATGCTTCAACATCACCAGGTAGAGATAAAGATGGTAACATTATGGACCATGCAGGTTCAAATTTAGTGAGGAATGTTTAATGAATCCTTGGAATATTATACAAAAACTGGAAACAGATAACAGCAGACTTTTTAAAGAAGGTGTTGTTGCTGATCATATCGCTGATGCAGACTTTAGACAGGGTTTGCAATGGGCACTTAATCCTTTAGTTACATTTGGTGTACAACAAGTTCCTGTCAGTGAGACAGATGGTAAAGGCATTACTAATGCAGACTTTTATGTACTTGCTGAAGGCTTGTATGAAAGAGAATTAACTGGTCATGCGGCTAGAGATGCCATTATAGACTTATGCGACTTAGCAACAAACGAACAATGGAACGATTGGTATAGAAGAATACTACTAAAAGACCTACGTTGTGGTGTTAGTGTTGGTACAGTTAATGGTGTACAAAAAGGCACAGTTCCAATCTTTGGTTGTATGTTAGCACATGATGGTGCTAAACACCCTAAGAAAATTAAAGGTGCTTGTTCAGTTGAATACAAGTATGATGGTGTAAGAGTTATTGCTATTGTGCAAAAAGGTAGTGCTACATTATATTCACGTAATGGTAAAATACTTCCTAACTTCAACTTAATTGAAGAGGCACTTAGTAAGCCTGAATACAATGGATTAGTATTTGATGGTGAAGTTATGTCAGAGGATTTCCAAACACTAATGAAGCAAGTACACAGGAAGTCTGGTGCTAACACTGAAGATGCATTCTTGGCACTATTTGATATGCTAACACTTGAAGAGTTTGAAGCAGGTGGTACTAGTATTAATTCAGTTGATAGACGTAAACGTATGATTGATACTGTTATCGAGGATAGCAAAATTAAAGTTGTTGACGCATTTAGTGTAGACTTTGATACTGAAGAAGGCCAAGCAGAGTTTGATAAACTTAACAAACATGCTCTTGCAGAAGGCTATGAAGGACTTATGATTAAGCCTGATAGTGAAGGGTACAAATGTAAACGTTCACATGCTTGGTTAAAGGTCAAACCTTTTATTGAAGTTACACTTAAAGTTGTATCACTTGAAGAGGGTACAGGTAAGAACGAAGGCATGTTAGGTGCTCTTGTAGTAGAGGGCGAAGATGATGGTAAGTTCTTCCATGTAAATGTTGGTAGTGGTCTTAGTGACGACATGCGTAAAGACGTTTGGGCGGCACAAGATAAAGTTATAGGACAACTTGTTGAAGTTAGAGCTGATGCGGCCACTATAGGACAAGACAGCGACACTTGGAGTCTTAGGTTCCCAAGGTTTAAAACATTTAGAGGTTTTGAACTAGGCGAAAAAATCTAAGTATAAATAATTAAGTGGGCCAATATACAGATAAAATTAATGCTATAGCAGAAGATTTTGCTACACTAGAGTACTATGAAAAAATTAGTGCTCTAGAAGGTAGAGATGGAATGCTTATATTACATTACCACCATGGCGGCAAAACTATAACCTCACGAAAAGACACACAATATGAAGAATATAAAGTAAAAGAAGGTGAGACTTTAATTTTACCTCCAACAGATCAGGACTATGTGGCACTTAAAGAACGATATACTCAGGAATCATGGGGCGACAAAATAGGAAAGTTTTGGAAAAAAATAACTAATAGAAAAGTAAACTTTAATAATTATGATTGACAATAATTAAAAAGGTGTTATAATAACTTTAAAAAAGGAACAAATGTCAGAGAAAAAATTTAGGACGGAAATTACAGAAGAACAAGAACAAGTAGATGTTCAGTCTGTATGTAATAATTTAGATATTGGAAGATATCAATTAATAGAACTTGCGGCTTATGTGGCTAGGACTTTAAATTTAAGACCACATGATGCTATGAAAAAACTTTTAGAAGTAGAAGATTTAGATGAGTTCATTAAAAGTCTTAAAGATAAAGAACTCACTAGAGAGTTTAGGCAAAGGTTTTGAGCAGGCACGAGTGGTATTGCGTAAATTGGGTTGGACATAGTCCTGTAAACTCCCTAAGTGTACCGCCTGCTCTAATTTGCTCCGTTCGTCTAGAGGCCTAGGACACCGGGTTTTCATCTCGGCAACAGGGGTTCGACTCCCCTACGGAGTACCAGTTAAAGGACTAATAGAAATCATAGATTAGTTTTTTAAGTGCAACTTTTCCCAGGTGCCTGGGTGTTTACTGCACGTTAATACTTAGAACAAAATTTGCAGTCAAGCCGTGCGACTTAAACCAATGAGAGACGACGAGCGAACCTCCACTAAATTGATATGACAAGGGTGGAGGTTTTTTACTTGACAAACATAACAAAGGCTGTATAATATATTAATGATTACTATAAGTATAAATGGTAGAATTAAAAATAAAAAGAAAGTTACTACTTATACTTTAGACATCCTACATGACTTACTACCTCGTGTAAGAAGAAATGTAGAAGTTGATATTAATATAGTAACTAGATGTGAGCATGATCATTATGGATTATGTTCAGGAGATAAGGACGGTGCTGAAATAGAACTAGCACGTGGTGATAAGGATAGATTGTTTACTTTAAAGGAAATGATGTTAAACTTAGCACATGAATTAGTTCATGCCAAGCAATTTATTAAAGGTGAATTACATTTAAATCACAGTAAAAAACCTTATAGTGAAACACCTTGGGAAAAGGAAGCATACTTATTAGAAGATAAACTTTTAAATAAACATTGGAAATAAATGGCAATATATAAAAAAACAACATCAATTGTACCTACTAGAAAGAGTACCTCTCAGGGAAGTGGTGGACGTGGAAGACGTGTTAAAGTAGCAATGTCTACAATGAATAAACACAAAAAACGTTCTCATAAGAAATACAAAGGTCAAGGAAGATAAATTTACTTGATTGGGAATATTGTTCTCCTAATACAATTAATTTACCCAATCATCGCTCCGTAGTAAATCTGCGGAGCAACTTTTATAAATACTAATATGTTAGAACCAGAAGATAAATGGCTATGCCAACTAGTACAAGCGGATCATCCAGCACTTCATAGACCTGCAGATATAGACCCGTTTAGTTTTAAATGTGATTGGTCTCAAAGAGAGGTTGACATGTTTAAACTTATGCGAGATAGACACGGCATAGGATTAGCCAGTCCACAAATAGGAAATAGTTATAACATGTTTGTTATGAATATGGAAGGTTCAGGTGATGTAGGTGTATACAATCCTCAAATATTAGAGTTCAGTGAAGAGGAAGTTAGTATGGAAGAAGGGTGTCTTTCCTTTCCCATGTTATATATACATGTAACAAGACCAGCAAAAGTAAAAGTAAAATATACATTATATGATGGTATAACAGAAGTAGAAGGTTGGTTAGATGGCATGGACGCAAGATGCTTTCAACATGAGTTCGAACATTTACAAGGTGAACTATTCGTAAATAAAGTCAGTAAGTTTAAATTAGATCGAGCCATAAAAAAACGAGATAAAATTTTTAAAGAGTTAGACCGTAGGCTACAAGCCAAATGATTGATTATCCTTTTTGGGTCAATAACTTTGATAGGGTTAAAGACCATCGTTTAACACATCCTGAAGTAGCAAAAATATTTGAACATCCTGTAGCATTCTGGTATGGTGCTAAGAAAAATAAAAATGCTTATTCTAAACTTACACAAAGTTTACAAAGACTTTTAAAAAGAACACTACCAGGACTTCCCTATTTTGTAATATACAACTTACCTCAAAGAGACTTAGGACATTACAGTAAAGGTGGAGCAGGATCAAGTACAGATTATATGTTGTTTCTTAACGAATTCTGTCAAGGAATAAAAGGACATAAACCTATAATTATATACGAACCTGATGCATTACCGCATACTACACAAATGGAACCAATTCAAGCAGAATATAGATTAAACTTAATGAAGGAAGGATTAAGTCTACTTACAAGTGAAAGTGATGCATTAGTTTATGTAGATATTGGACATAGTAATTGGTTAGACCCTAAAGAAGCCGCTGGACTGATTAAGAGCGTGTCTAACGACAAAGTAAGAGGGTTTAGTGTTAATGTAAGTAATTATAGATCTACATTAGAATCAGCCAAATGGGCAAATAAAATATGTGAATACAGACCTATGGATCAATATGTGATAGACACTAGTCGTAATGGTAATGGTCCACATGGTAACGATTGGTGTAATCCTCCTGGAAGAGCACTAGGCGAGCCACCTACATGCGATACAGGATTACAAAAATGTGATGCATTCTTATGGATTAAGATACCAGGTGAGTCTGACGGAACAGGAAACGGTGGACCTAGAGCAGGAAGATTTTGGGGAGATATGGCTTCAGAGTTGGTAAATAATTCACATGATTTATAACAATGTACAAGAACCTTTTGAACATTTAATTATATCTAATTTTCTAACATCTGAAGAATCTAAATTCCTTTATAATAGTTGCTGTAATAAAATAAACGAACAAAAATATACTGATAGAAGTCTATTTGATTTAGATGATATACAAACATCAGTAGGACTATTTGGTGTTGACGTAACAAATGAATTAGAAGATAAAATTTTTAATCAACTTTATGATATATCAACAGATCTAGGTTTTTCTAATAAAGAATGGAAATGGGTTGGTGGACTAAATGTTACTAATCCAGATTTATACTTAGGACCTCATACAGACGAATATGAATATGTGAGGCAATCAAATCCAAATGCTGGCATTCTTAAGGTATTAATTTATTTAGGTGATAATAAACAAGACTATAGTGGCTGGGGTACTAGACTATATAATGGTAAAGATAAAAATAAAAACTTTGTAAAGGAAGTAGAGTTTATACCAGGTACAGCATTATTATTTAAAGCAACAAACAAAAGTTATCATGGTACTGAATTCCCTAACGGAATTAATAGTTATAGATTTATATTTGGGGCAGAATTAACTGATATAACATGACAACTAAACAACTAGAACAATACGTTACAGAAAAGTACGATAAAGAAATGCTTATTTGGGAAATGCTTTTAGATAATAACAGGACAAATTCGTATATAAAGTATATAAAAGAAAATGTAAAAGGTAAAGTTGTAGTAGAATGTGGAACAGGTACAGGTTTCTTTTCTTGGTTATCAGCAAAGTATGGAGCCAAAAAAGTATATAGTTGTGAACAAAGTATTAATTTATTTAATAAACTTAAAGAAAGATTCAACTCAATAGAGGAAATTGAGGTAGTTCATTGTGATGTATTTTCTGATGACTTGCCTAAAGGCGATATATACTTGCATGAATTATTTGGACATTGTGCTTTAGGTGAGGGTATTATGTTATTTTTACTTAATTGCAAACGACAAAATATAGAAAATATACAACCTAGATTTTTAAATTTAGTATCTTGTAATTTAAAGGATAATTTTTTAAATAAAGTTCCAGTTACTAAAGAAACATATGATGCATCAGATTTAGATTACGATTTAAAGCAGTTTTTTGATATTAATAATAAAGAGATAGATCCTAATAGTTTATTGTTTAACAACGAATATAATATAGATCTACTTAGTAATAAAGAAATGTTTAGTGGGGATATATTTAAATTATTAGACTTAGATTACAAAACAAACTCTAATACATCTTATACTTATTTTGAAGCAGGGTTTAGTTTAGATAATTTTTATTCAAGTTTTGCAAAGAAACAAAACCATTGGGAAATAGATAAGCAACAAACTGTTGGTTATACGAATGTCAGTAGATTATTTTTAAAGGATATTAACTTACGCCGCTAGGGTCTTCGTTATCCATAACTTCTGGACTTGCTTGTACATCATCTCCTCTAGGAGCATTAAGTTCAGCATCTAAATAGTTTTTAGCACCTTCTAAATATTCGTGTGCCTTTACGATCTTTGCTTGCCACCAGTGAGGGAAATCACTATCTGGTAAGTCTTTTAACATCTTGTGAACATCCATAGCATTTCTACCAATTAGGTATAACTCTTTAGATATCATTCCTCTTTCATTATCAATATGACCAATTGCGGCTTTCTTAGTCTCACCTTCGCCTGTGTCTGATCTATAATCAACTCCAGGTTCACCGTCACCTTCTGAAACTATACCTGCTAATTTTTGTAATCTATCTATTTCGCTCATATTAACTACACCCACATGATGCACATGCTTTTAATACATGTTTTGTTTTACCGCATTTAGGACAATCTTCTGATTCATCTTCATTTAATTCTAGTCCTGCTAACTTTTTAAGTTCTTCTAATGCTTGATCAAAAGCATTTCTAGATGTTGCTTCAACAGATTCTTCGTAGTCTGCATCTGCAGGTTCCATGCCGTCAGCGGCATCTTGGCTAACCTCATGTGCGGCTGGTATTAATACTTCTTCTCTGTACCTGTCAAACATTTCTTCATAGTTATCTTTGTGTAAAAAGTCTGGAGAAATATGATCTTGTATATCATCAATTATGTCTTCTTCTTTTTGTCCCACATAAGCCATAAGTTCATCGTCATCCATATTGTTTATAGAACCTTCGCCTGAATCTTCACTGCTTTCTTCAACACCTTCGTCTTTCTTATTCTTACCTACATATTTTTTATATGCCGCTTCATGATCATCTATTTCTTCTTGTGAAGGCTCATTTGGATCGTCATCAAATTTAACATATCCATCACCATCACAATGATCACAGTCTTCATCTTTTCCATCACAATGATAACAATCGCCACCTTCTTCTATGTGTGCTTCTTCGTCTTCTAATATATAGTCACCATGTTCATGTTTTTTAACATTAGACATTTTAGATATTGCATCTTCACATTCGTCTTCAGAATATCCTGCTTTCTTACAAGCATCAACTAGAGCACCTTTTCCAGCCGCTCCGCCTTCTTTTTCTAATGTTTTACGAATACAGTCTTCAACAGACTCTTTATCTTCCTCTATACCATAATCATCTCTGATATCTGATAAGTCTAAACTTTCTTCTTTAGTGCCTTCCAATTCATCGTAAGTAGGACTATCGTCGCCTGCTTCTAGTTCCATTTTATCAATAGCAAGTTTAACAATTTTAATTGCAAATGCTCTGTCGTCGTCTTTAAGATCCTTAAGATCTCCGTCTCTACCTAAGTTATCAATAACTTGACTTAACTTAGTACTTACTGCAAGACCGTTGTCATCTGCTGGGGATATTCTTTCGTTAATTTCAGAAAGTAGAGATAAAGGTGCTTTAAGTAGAACTTTTATAAACTCTTCCTTTTTGACCTCAGGGTCATTAACATCAGAACCTTCTGGGAATCTGTTTGCTATGCTCATATAAGAACTGCTCTTACTTGGGGGAGTAAACTTAATGTCTTTTAAGTTCATTGGAGTTTCAAACTCAACCGGAGCGTCTTCAGATACTTCTAGTCCTGCTAATTTTTTTAATGTATCTAGGCTTTCTTTCATTTTATTACCTGCTATTTTTTTATAAACCAAATTAAATAATGATTCATTATAATTTTTAAATTGCTTATTAAAAATTGCTTTTGCAGATTGCTCATCAGGAGCATTCTTCATTGCATTTCTAAAAGCACTTGCACTTGCAATCTCTTCTTCATCAGATTCAATATTAGGTACATTGTAGATATACCCTCTCTCAGTCATAGGGACAGGATTATCTGCGTCATATGTATTTATCATCTGATAATAATATGGCTCACCGTTTTTCTTCATATTTAATCCGGTTTTATCATCTATATTATCAAATGTAAATCGTTCTTTGTCTTTTTCACCTACAGCAAATATTACTACTTTGTTTTCCTGATCAGGTATATCATAGAAAGTATGTACATAAGGACTTCTTGCAAAAAGAACATTATTAGAATCAATGCCATGTCCTTGTGCTATTATCTGCTTTTCTTTAAAATTAAAAGGAGACTTATCTTCGTCAGTCTTATCAGATGTACCAATATAAACTTCCGCATTAGGAAATTTTGCCTGTAGTCTATCAAATACTTCCGCATGATGAGACAGCATAGGCTGGAAACGTCCTGGATATATAACTATTTGCTTCATACTACTATTTATCAGTATGGGCGCCAGAGACTAAGTTCTCCTATTTCTATATGTTGTGGTAGTTTGATTGCGTATGCAATCTGTTCTGCACATTCTGGTGCAGTAAGTTTATTTGCGGTTACTTTTTTAGTCATTTTAGTGTCAACCCATCCTGGATTAACATTTATCATCCTACACTTTCTACTTCCATTAAACATTAGTAAAAGTGCTTGATGTGATAGTGCGGCCTTATGTGCTGAATACCCTGACTCATTTCCACTGATGCCTGGATATTTACTTAAACTGGAAACGTTTACAATAGTTTTTGTTTCGTCTCTTTTCCAAAAATTCCATAGTGTATTTAAAATATGTACCTGTGATATACCTGCATAAGCATTGTTAATAAAGACATCACAATCAATTGACTCTTGCACTACTTGTTCCATTATCCTTACTTTACCGATATCGTAACCATTAGTACGGCTAAAACATACTACTTCATTATCTACTGATAGTATGTCGTATAAGGCTTTACCTATTCCGCTAGTGTGTCCTGTTAGTGCTATCTTCATATCTTACTCCGACTATATGCCATCTTGGTTCCGAGCCGTGGTTAACTGCTGTATGGAAGTCAGTAGTATTTATTTCGTAAATATTTCCTGCCTTTAAATTATGATATGTAACATTTACACTATTATTGTCTTTAGGATGTTTATCGTAAAACATTAGATAGGCATGGTCGTTTGTAATGACGGGTATATGTATTCTTAAATTTTTAATATTATCTGAACCAGTACCATCTCTGTGTATAGTGTATATAGATCTAGGATTAATTTTCATTAATCTCCATCTATAATAATTTTTATATTCAAAAATTAATTTTTCTATAGATGTGTTTTTAAAATACTTATTAACTTTACTATAAATATATTCAGGATATTCTAGGTCAAATATTTTCCCTACACTACATTGCCAGTCATCTTTTCCTGTATGTGAAGTTAAACTAATTTGATCATGATGCCATAAGTCTAACTCTGTTAGAAAGTTATCTATATCTTTTTGTATATTACTTGGGTCAAAGTTTTCTTTGATTAGTTTTACATATTGGTCCATATGTATTACTTATTTGTTTTTCTTTTTACGTTTCTTCTTTTTAGGTGGGAGACTGAACATGTTGTCAAATCTATGATTACGAGCATCCACATAGTCTTGTGGTTTATCGTATACTTTTTTGGGAGTTTTAAATTCTGTAATTTCTTTAATTGTCACGATGTTCTTCTAACTTAACACCGTAAACAATTTTTGCAACTTGTTTTATAGCATCAGCGAATTCTGTATCTCTACTTTCTAGTTCTGCATATAATTCTGGTGCCGTCATTTCAGACCATTTATTAGGATCGCCCAATGCCTTTGCTAACATTTTGCTTACATCTGCTTCGTTTGAATCCATATCCTCTTCTACAGTCCAATTACTTACGCCTTTACCTTGATAATCGCCTTTAATACCACCTGCTTTTTCTGTATATTCATCTTGGACTTTAACGCCTGCTTGCCAGTAGTCACGTTCTGTTGTGCCTGGATTATCTTTTAACCAAAGTTTCTTTGCTCGGTGAGCTAGGTAGTATCCATCTAGATTTTCTTCTAAATCTTCTTCGCCATGGTCTTTCCAATCTGCATTGTCTACTGTATCTTCAGCATGTCTTTGAATAATTTCATCTCTGTCATCATCCATATGCAAGTTTAAGTCTATGCTAATCTCAGTCATTTCTTGATCTAGTTCTTCCATTGATAAACCACATGCTTTTGCGTATGCTTCTTCGCCACCTTTATGTAGGGCATCCATTAATTCATCGTATGCTTCTTCTTCACGACTTTGTTCTGCACTTACGTCAAAACTTTCATTTGGAAAAGCCATTTCTTTTGCTTTTGCAATTAACGAACTTCTTTGTGCTCTACCCATGTGCGGATAGTCTGCCTGCATTTGTTGATATGCTTGTCTAGGATCATCCATGTTTTTCATCATGTTGGCTAATCCTTTTATAACTTCTTCGTCACCTGGATAATTGTCTTTAGCACTTTGTCGTTGTGCTTGACGTTCATCATGATCTTGTATTTCTTTCCAACTTACATCGTCACCATTGTATGTTAAAATACCATCGTCACAACCGTAGTTGCCAAACCCATAACAGTCTTCATCATCTTCTACATTAGGACATTCTGGGCAATGGCCATCTTTAACATACATTGCTTCAACATTACTACTTCGTTCTAATGCATCCTGTAAATCGTTGTATGCTTGACGTCTTTCTTCAGCATCATAATAAGCATCTGGCTCACCAATCATCATGTCGCCTTTTTCGCCTAACTGTTGCTTAATGTCTTTCTTTGCATCTTTTCTGTCATAGTCTTTAGGTGACTTATGAGCACCGGCACCACTCTTATTACGAGAGTGTTTTGCAACTGGATTTACTTGTTTAGGAGAATTCTTACCCTCAACTGCCATACTTTCTAACTCACCCAAGAAGGCCATAACTGCATCTTCTTCGCGAGTATGTTCTGCTTTAGTAGGTAAGAAATCTCTTTCTACATCATTTTTTTTAAAGCCTAGTTGATTTTCTATATACCTATACAGCATAGGTAACCCACCAGAATTGTAGGCACTCACACCTTTATCAATAAATTCACCTTGAGATGAATAATTTTGAATTTGATTTAAAGGTTTTTGCTGTTCAAATAAGTCATATAATTTCATACAACTATTTATCTATTTTATGACTTTGGTACCATAATTATTTTTACACCACGTCTTTGTAATTCATTGCGGCATTTTTGTTTAATTTTTGGTTTTTGTCCGTTATTAATATAATCAAATAGTTCTTGCTGTGGTATATTTTTGATATAGAAATTTTGTGTAGTAACTGTTTTACTTCCACGTTGAACAGTCTTTTGACTTGGTTTGAATTTTGTTGGCATGTGTGTCTCCTAATTATTATGTGACTATTTATTTAAAAACATGTTTTTACTTGTATAACCAATCAATATAATTAAAATAATCTTTTCGTTCACTGCACCAGAATTTTCCCCTGTATATAGGGTGTTCGATTTTTTTAAGTGCGTATTCTACTAGACGTTCTCGAGCCTCGACATCAGTCTTTCTGCTCTGTTTGTCACTTGCCTGTACCATTTTGAATCTCTGCCTTCTACTGCGGCTTTTTTCCAATCGTTTTCTTCTAATGCTTTCTTAAAGTTTTTAAATCCACTTAGTCTAGTTCTACCCATGTTGAACATCATATTAACTAATATTTCTTTAACTTCTCCTGGAAAGTCATCGAAGTCTTCATATAAGACAGAGCATTCGGAAATGGCAGTATCTAAGTCTTTCTCAAAACATTCATTCACTCTATCTTTATCAACGGGCGTGCCAACTGGTTTACCATATTCTGGATCTGATTCCAGTACTAAATGACCAACACCAAATGTTGGAAGACCTAGGTGGTCGTGATATACTTCATATACAACACCTTCATCTATTTTCATTTGTTCAAATACTGCTTCTCTATCTAACTTGTTTCCGAATCCAAACATTTAAATTAGTCCTCTTCTTTCCAGATAGTCCATGCACCGTAGGCAATCATGCCGTATGCAATTAAATTAACAGGAGCAAGTATCATTACAATACCACCTGCAATTAGGATACCACCGTCCCAACTAGTCCTTTCTTTTAATCTTGCTTTAATAAAATCCATTGTATTCTCCTATTACTACATTATTTAGTTGTTTAAATACTTATTAACCGTAGAGATCGATATATTCTTTAATCTTTCCTACAGTTACTAATTCTTCTGCGTCATCGTCAGAAATATCTAAATTAAACTGTGTTTCAAACTCTATTATAAGTTCAACTGTATGTAAACTGTCAGCACCTAAGTCGTCGATTAGATGTGCATCATCAGTAACTTTTGCGATGTCTATATCTAAATGGGTTGCTATTATTCGTTCTACATCCATTATTTCTTTTTGCCTACAGTATTACTAACGTTCTTTGCTTTACCTTTGCGGTTCTTATTTGGATCGTTACGTCTTTTCTTTGATACTGCTTTACCAATAGCCTTCTTACCACCTTTGGCTCTTAAACTTGCCGCTCTGCTTTTGCTTAAACATTTAGGCTTACCTTCGCCTTTCTTACTGTCACCGCACTTGCCAATACGTTCACCTTTGGTATTGTAACGGTCCCAGCCTCCGCCTCCGGCTCCACCTTTCTTGCCTTTGCCAAACCATGCTCTTAAATCTTCTTCTACTGCTTCTTTCTTAACACAATTAGGAACACGTTTACCAAACATAGTCTTCATGCCTTTCTTTTGGTATCCTTTCCAACATTTTTCAACTATTGTTTCTACAATGCTTGGGTCTATTTCTTGTGCTGTGAATTGTTGCATTAGTTCGACTATATCAGTATCGTTATCTAATATTTTATAATTAGCATCAACTATGAGTGCTACGTTGTCATCGTAACCATGATTCTCACCACTGAGTACATGCATTCCATTACTTAATTCTATATGGTCTTCTTGGTTAACCCATTGATTTATAACTGACTCTACTTCCTCATGTGGTAATTTACCCAATTTAGGTTCTGTATTAAGAGTAGTTATATCTTCTATAATTTCGTTAATCTTCATCTGCTGTTTGATTCCTTTCGCCCCACTCATAACTTACGTCGTCTTTTTCTATAGGACCGCCCTTTGCCCAAGTATGACAACTTCTAGCACTATGACATTTAAAATGGTGCATCCAACAGTACCCTAATACTCCATGTTCATCTGAGGTAATACCTGGCATACAATCATCCATTCTGGGAGATATATCAAATGCTACACAAACACCACAATTACTTTCTTTGGCGGCTTCTTCTGTAGTATTCCAGTATTTGCCTATATCTTTCCAATAGTCACCTGGTTCATCTACGTTCAAAGGACCGTAATTGAAATTTTTAAGAGTTGCGTCTCGATTCTTGGTATTGAGCTCTAGGTCTTTAGTTGCTAAAGGACACGATTGCTCAGCCGCTTCTATGATTGCGATGTATTTTCTTATGCTCATACATCTATTTATCAAGATTTGGAATTACTTTTACTTCTTTTTCTTTTTAGAGGAGTTGCCCCAATTCTTAGCACCTACTTTACGGCACTTGACTAAGGCACCAGAAGCATAAGCACTAGGCCATACTTTATATCTGGATTTTACTTTGTGATAGCAGGCATCTTTTTCACCTGCCGCTTCGTCGAATTGTTCTTCTGTTAATGCTTCTTCAGTTAGATCAACACCTGTTTGTGCTAATCGACTTACTAACATATCAAATGTATTATTATCTAATAAATGTTTGACATCAGTAAATCCTTGTTCCTGAGCAAACTTTAAAAATTTTTTCATCTTTTCATAGGCTGGATTGGTATTGTTAGGAATGTACATTCCTCCCTTTGGATCTTCTGCTACGTTATACTTACTACCAACTAACATTCCTGTATAAGGATGTTTTTGTTCTCTGCCTGTTACAGGCTTACTAAGTTTTGGTATTGGGTCAGAGGTCCTGACTACCTTATTAGTAACCTCAGTGATTTTCATTTTATTCTATAGTACCAGTATAGTAAACATAGACATCAGCCGAACCTGCTGATGCACCGCCTGTAGTAACTATTATATTAACAGCAGTATCAGAACTATATGTATGGTCTGCATCATGTTTAAATTGTCCACCTGCTGGTTCAAACCCTGCAAATAGTCTATCAACATCACCTGAATCACCAACAGTAATTTCCGTACTTGCATCAGCACTAGTCCAATTACCAGCAGTTTTTTCAACTGTTACAAATTGGATTGTTGTATTAGCACTTGCTGTACCAATTGATGTTGTGCCTGAGTTGTATGCAACTGTAGTTTTAATGTAACTTAATTTTTGAGAAACACTTGCATCTAATTGACCTTTAGATACAGCATGGCTACTTGCTGTACCGTTTGCTAAGGCAACACTTTCTAATGCACCGTCTTTGTCTTTTAAACTAATTACTGAGCTACTTGAAGCATCAATTACTGCACCTTGTTTACCAAGCTCAATAGTTGTACTTGCTCCTGCTATACCATAGTTTTTTACTGAGTCTACCATATTAGTTTCCTATATTAAGAAATGTTACCTAAGTCGTTATTGCTGTTTTGTGCTGAGTTAATTGAACCGTAATCAGTTACACTTACACTATCACTTGCTAACACAATACTAACTGTGGCTGTACCGGCAGTTGCGGCACCATTTGTTACTTCAACTGTCATAACACTTTCTGCAGAATATTCGTATTGGTATTGTGAATGATATTGGCCTACTTTAGTGACATCAATATCTCCACTTCTAATAAATCTTGAACCATTAGCAGTATCACCTACTTCAACATAGTCTCCAGCACCGCCATTTGTCCAGGCACCTGGAACATCAACTGTTACTGAAAGAATTCTACTACCTGCCGCTATTGTGGCAATGTTACTTGCACCTGTATCATTAAAGTCAACATCTAAAGTAACATGTTGTACAAGATCACCTGCTAGTTCATCTAACTGTGCCTTTGTTACTGCTTCTGTTGCCGCTGTTGCGTTTGCTATTGCGATCTTTTGTAAAGCATCACCTGAAGTGTAGAATCCGATTGCATCTGCGTTACCAGTAATGTAGGAACCTTGCTTACCAAGTTCTAAACTAGTGCTAACACCTGCTAAATTATATTTTTTAACTGTAGCCATTTATATCTCCGGATATGAAAAATTGTAAATTACACATGTATTTATCTTATCTTGACTTTTTATTCATAATATATTATAATAGTGTAATGTCAAGCGAATACAGAGTAATACGAACTAATAATACAGAAGTATCTTTTTCTATACACGAAGTATTTAAAGATAGCAACGGTATAATTACTCACATGGACGAAAATCCTGTTGATTTAAGTAGTAATAACTTGACAACATTGACACAAAAACTTATACTATTAATAAGTTCTTTAACAAATGATGTGATTGATAAAGAAAGTTTTAATACAGACTTCAGTAAATCACAACAAGAGGCTATGGATATATTTAAAAATGTTTGATCAATCTGTAAAACGTATTGGGTTTTGTTGTAAATATTTAGAAGCAGACCAATCTCTGCCTAAAAAAGTATTAGAAGAAACACAACGTCCTTTCAATACTAAATCCACAACTATTACTTGGCTTAATAGACAAGAGAAAGATGTTGCTGAACAAAGGCTATGGGACCTTATGGTACACAACATACAAAGTTACTACAACCTAGTTGAATACACAGGCAGTCTTATACCTCAACGAAGAATGGTAAGACTAGGTAGTGATTGCCTACCAGCATTTACAGAAAAGGATTGGTCCTATTACTGGCAAAAGCCTGATGTACAAGCATATTGTGAAAAAGAATTTATTAAAGTGGGTGATCTTGCTAGGCAACTAGATGTAAAACTAAGTTTCCATCCTGGACAGTTCTGTGTTCTTGCAAGTGATAATCCTGATATTGTTGAACGATCAATAGAAGAGTTTGAATACCATGTAAGTATGGCACGTTGGATGGGTTATGGTAAAGAGTTTCAAGACTTTAAGTGTAATGTACACATCTCAGGCAGACAAGGTTATCAAGGAATTATAGATGTATTACCTAAACTTACACCTGAAGCAAGAAACATTATTACTATAGAAAATGATGAGATGTGCCACGGACTAGATGCTTCTTTAGAATTAGAAAAACATGTAGCCTTAGTATTAGACATACACCATCACTGGATACGAGACGAAGAATACATACAAGCAGATGATGATCGTGTTAAAAGAGTAATTGATAGTTGGCGTGGTGTTAGGCCTACACTACATTACAGTTACAGCAGGGACGAATGGTTAGACCAATCTACACAAATTAATGAGGGTACAAGACATAGTAGTTTACACGAAATTCCTTTACTACTAGAGTCAGGTGCTAAGAAGCAAAAACTAAGAGCACATTCTGACTTCTATCCTAACCACAAAGCAAACGAATGGGCATTGAGTTTTTGGAACGACTTTGATATTCAGTGTGAGGCTAAGGCTAAAAATTTGGCTAGTGAGCAACTGTACATACAGGCATTGGATTTAAAATTATGTCAAACCACGTAAAGAATGAGTATAGAGATTCCTTATTGCCTGATGTAAAATTTAAAGGTAAAAAAGTTTGTGTACTTACAAATTATAGAACTGGAAGTACTTTTTTTATTAGGGAAACATTCTTAGCAAATAGAATTCTACCTATGGATGAATGGGAACATTTTAACAACACAAAGAAAAGTTTTGAAAAATTATTACAAGAAGTAAAGTCTAGAGAAGAGTTTGTATTTAAATTAATGCCTGATCAAATAGATTTTGATATAAAAAAGTATGATAAAATACTACAAGAATGCGATGAAGTAATATACCTTTACAGAAGAGACTTTACAGCACAGGCAAAAGGTTGGATAGCATGGAATATTGCTGGAGATCATGAGCATCATTATGGTGATGTGAAGCAGTACGATGTTAAAGTTACACAAGATCTTGCTAATTGGCATATAGATGAACTTATAGGTAACTATAAATTTATGAGGCAGGCCTTTAAACAAAGACCAGGTAGTGTTTACTGTTTAGAGGACTTCCCTATTCAAGTTCCGTATGCAAGATTATACAATTGGCAGAACGAAATTTCTATACCTGTTTATAATACACACAAAGAAGTTTTTGGGTAAATAGCATAATGAAGGTATTAATAATTGGTGGCTGTGGTTATGTAGGCTCAGCAATTGGTAAACATTTAGCAGACAAACATGAGATTACCAATGTAGATTTAGAATGGTTTGGCAATCATTCTTATGCTCATACTATTAATATGGACTACAACGATTTAACACCTAAGTTCTTAGAGCAGTTTAATGTTGTTGTACTCACAGCAGGTCACAGTAGTGTTAAAATGTGTGATACAGACTTACAAAGCAGTTTTAATAATAATGTAAGAAACTTTGTAAACTTAACTGATAAACTTACAACACAAAAGTTTATATATGCCAGTAGTGCTAGTGTATACGGTAATACATCTGATACAGATTTAGCAGAGGATAATGTGAACTTTAGTCCTATTAACTATTATGATATGACTAAATTACACATAGATCACATAATGCATTTGAGTCCACTTGACTATTATGGTTTGAGATTTGGTACAGTAAATGGACCAGCACCTAGTATAAGAACAGATGTGATGATTAATGCTATGGTCAATACGGCTATGCAAAAAGGTGAAATACATGTATTCAATGCTGACACTCGCAGAAGTATATTAGGCATAAACGATTTATGTAGAGCAGTAGAAACAATTATAGATGATAATAAGAAATCAAACAGAGGTGTATACAATACAGCAAGTTTTACAAATACAGCAGGAGAGATTGCCACAGCAGTAGGCAAACATGCAAACGTTCCTGTAATAGATAAAGATCCCCCTAGTGTTATCTTTAACGAAAAACTTCAAAATAAAACATATGATTTTGGGATCAGTACTGCTAAGTTTGAAAACACATTTAACTTTAAGTTTACAGATACACTAGACAGTATTACACAGGAGATGGTTGAGCATTATGCAAAATGCAATAAAGGACACAGAGCAGAAGTCATACACTACACTTAATAAATGTGTAGCATGTGGCGGCTCTAACTTAGAACAATTCTTAGACTTGGCTGAACAGCCACTTGCTAATAACTATCACAACGGAACAGGTGGTGGTGAGTCATTTAAGTTAGGATTAAATCTGTGTACTGATTGCTATCATACTCAACTGCCGGTAAGTGTAGACCCAACAGCGATGTTTGATCATTACTTGTATGTAACAGGTACAAGTCAAACTCTCAGAGACTATTGCGATTGGTTTGCAAAATTTGTTACTGACAGAGAACAACTTGCACATGGTAACATATTAGACATAGCATGTAATGATGGCACACAGTTAGACAGTTTTAGAAAGTTAGGCTGGAAAACATATGGTGTTGACCCTGCAAAAAATTTATTTGAGGTAGCATTAGAAAAAGGACACATGGTGCGTAATGCATACTGGCCGATTGATTATATTAAAATGAATGTCATTACAGCACAAAATGTTTGTGCTCACACTCCAGATCCGTTATCATTCCTTAAGGGAGTATACAATAGTTTAATGGATGATGGCACAGCATACATACAAACAAGCCAAAGCCAAATGTATCAACGTAATGAATTTGATACAACATACCATGAGCATATAAGTTTTTTTAGTGCAAACAGTATGAAGACACTAGCCGAACGAGCAGGATTAGTATTAACAGATATAGTTATAACTCCTATACATGGAGATAGTTATGTGTTTGTATTAAAGCATCAGGGTGCTGACGTGCAAAGTTCAGTTACAGAAACTATAAGGAAAGAAGGTAAAGAAGGCAGGCACAATCCTAACTTCTATCAAATGTTTGGTAATAATGCCAGAAGTATTGTTGAGAAGTTAAAAGACTTAGTTACAAAGTGTCAAGCAGAAGGCACACCCGTAGTAGGTTATGGTGCGGCGGCTAAAGGTATGACTGTATTGAATGCAAACGATATACAGTTGGACTGGATAGTTGATGACAACGAACTTAAACAAGGCTTACTTACACCAGGCACTAACATTCCTATAAAAGACAGAAGCAGTTTAGATATAGACGAACACATAGTAGTCATTCCTCTTGCATGGAACTTCTTTAACGAAATAAAAACGAATGTGCAAAATATAAGAGAAGATAAGTCTACGCAATATATACAATACTTTCCTCAAGTGAGATTTGTTTAATGAAAAATTATTTAATAAGAAGTTTATATAAAATTAAGTCACCAATGTGGTTTGAAGATCGTAGTGCAGAAGGAGATTTATACGACTGGTATATGAAAATGCATGATATAAGTTTGCGTTCTTTTGAAAAACATTTACAGGGTGATTGGGAGTTTATATTTTTTAATAAAGAAGTAGATAATATACAAGAAGTATTTAAAGATCATTTCTTTGAAATATATGATATATGGAAACAGGGAGACACAAATATTTTATATTGTGGGCCTGATAATATTATGATGAAGCCTACTAAGTTCTTTGGTGAGTATGATGACTTCAGAATGTTTAACTACACAGATCCTAAAAGTAGTGTTGAACCTAATCATTATGACATACAGCATAAACATTTCTTTAATGCAGATGTAAGATACTATCCTAGTACCATGAGTCAAGACATTTGGGACATGGGATTAGAAATGGCAAACAACTGGGATTTCAATAGTTGGAATACAGAACAATTTATATTAAATAAAATGTTATGGGATCAAGAAGGCAGGACAATTAAAAATACATTACAACCTACAGTAGCATACCAAGGGCACCAACTTTTTTTAGAAGATTGGGAGCAAAGAAGATTATATTCAAACGAATGGAACGATTGTGAATTAAAAGATGCACAAATTATCCACCTACACGGAAGTAGGAATGCACCTCGGAAGTTCGCTCTAATGGAAAAATTAGAGGAACTATCCTAACTAATTGTAATGCTGGGTGGCCACCTTGCATATATCAAATGTTGGAACAGTCATTTGCAGTTTCTCCTGCTATTCTAGGCTTTACTACGAGGGAGCCGATTTTTTATTACTGTTAGACTGAAATCTATTCTGCCCAACAAATATATTTAACAAAAAAGTAACAAAACAGTTAAATTAGCGGTAAAATGATCAAAAAAGAACCCTGTTTCCAGGGCTCTTTAGTTTTGTGTTATGTTTACTTCTTGTTAAAGATATGGTACAAGACCCAAATACCTACTAAACCTAGTAGACCTTCGTTGCTTAATCCGTTCAAGATACCCATAATATTTGCTACTACAGTCATATCTCCTAGGAAAGGAACAGCACCTTTAAATAATACTTCTAGTACTACTCCAAGTGCTATCACACTCATACCGACATCTGTAAGTTGTTTGGCCCATCCGCCAACACTCTTAAGAATATCCATATCAACCTCCATTGTGAATACAACAAAATTGTTGTTTCAAAGTTTATTTACGAGCCGAAAGTCAGGAGATAACTAATTACTTAATGTTAAATATAGTTTTAATATACACTAAACCGGTACTAAGCAAATGTTAATGGAAAAACCAATAGCGAAGAATGATGTAGTAACTGTAAAGATAATTACAGGCGAAGAGATTATAGCAAGATACGAAGGTGAAGATGATTCTTCTATTCAAGTATCCAAAGCAAGTATAGTTGCACCAAATCCAGAAGGCGGATTAGGTCTCGTACCTTGGATGATGAGCTCTATTCCAAACAAAATCAGCATAAATAAAGTAACAGTCGTAGCGATGAGTCCTACAGTAGAACAAATTGCTGATAAATTTACAGAAGCAACATCAGACATTCAGATAGTCAAATAGACACTTGACATAAACACTAAAAATGTTATAATAATAGTATAACTTTTAGGAGATCTTTATGATTGAATCAAGTGTTATCACAGCAAAAGCATTGTTAATGACAATGTTAATGTCAACAGGCCCTGTGTCTGATGATAGGTTGAATGAAACATATTGTATGGCTCAAAACATTTACTACGAAGCACGTGGTGAAAGTTTAAAAGGCAAACAAGCAGTAGGCAATGTTGTACTTAATAGAGTAGAACATCCTAAGTATCCTGATACTGTATGTGGTGTTGTTTACGAAGCAAGACTATGGAAGGGCAAAGTAATTAGAGACATGTGTCAATTTGCTTGGTATTGCGATGGTCTTAAAGACGCCCCTCAATTATATTATAAAGCAGAACCTAGAAGAGGTAAAGTTATAGAACCCAATATGAGAGATTGGGTAACGTCAATGCAAGTTGCTGTTAAATTAATGGAACGAAACATATGGTATCGTGATCCTACAAAAGGTGCAACACATTATTATAATCATAATATTTCAACACCTAGTTGGAGTACGGTATATCCTGTAACAATAGTAGTCGAGAACCATACATTTTTATTTAGAACAGACTAAATAAAAGTATGTTTTTAATCAACGAAGTTACTAAACAACTTATATACAGCCATGGTAAAAATGGTACAACTTCAGTTGCAGATCCATTACAGAAAAAAGATAGCAATTGGCATGAGATAGACCATACAAAATATCAAGTACCTCCTTATAATAAGTTAAAAAACTATACTGCATATATACTTTTTAGAGACCCACATGATAGATACATAAGTGGTCTTCTAGAAGATATCAGTATGTTTATGTTGCCAGACCAATCAGGTTTAAAATACAATAGACAAGTAATAAGTCTTAATAATGATGCACAAATAGTAAGTCATAAACGAATATCAGATGATAGAGCGGCAGTCTTGCTTGTGGAAAAGAATAAAAAGTATTTTGAACATATGATTATACAACTTTTCAAATACAATGGAAACGACTATTCTTTAGCAAATAGTTATCACGTTGCTAATTGGTTATGGGAGGCATTTACAATACACAGTTTAGTTGATACCACGTTTTGGATAGACCTACCAAACTTAGATTCCTTTTTTAAAAAGCACTTTGATCTAGACCTACCTCGTATGAATGTAAAAAGTAGTAAAGATAAAAGTACATTAAAAATTGCTTTACAAACTTCTTACCATAATGACAATGTAAACGATTATCTTACTTCAGAATATACCATGTATTCTATAATTATGGAAAATAGAAATGAGGACTATAGTTTAGTAGATTTCTCTGAAAATAAAGACTTACCAAACTTAATCACACATGCTGTATTAGATAACTATCAAAGGCAAAAGAATGAAAGTCGGTCAACTCAAATGCTTAAAACATTTATAAATGTTATCTTTAGAAAACATTGGGATAGAAAGTAATTTAATAACGATAAATATATACTGTTATAATACACACAATTAGGAGTAACAGTATGTATGAATATAAATGTAACGTCGTGAAAGTCGTGGACGGCGACACAGTAGACGTAGATATAGATTTAGGATTTGGTGTCTGGTTGAGAGACGAAAGAGTTCGCATGATGGGTATTGATACACCTGAAAGCAGAACATCAGACAAAGTAGAAAAGTTATTTGGATTAGCCGCAAAAGAAAAATTAAAAAGTATTTTAGGCGAAAGTCCTGTTTTAAAAACACAAGTCAATAAAGACGGCGAAGATATGAAAGGTAAGTTTGGTCGTATCTTAGGTGACTTTGATGTTTATGATGCAGAGAAAGACGCATGGCGTCCAGCGACAGATGTACTTATTGAAACAGGAAATGCTGTGGCATACTTTGGCGGTAGCAAAGAAGAAGTACAAGCGAAGCACATGGTAAACAGAGATAAATTATTACGTGAAGGCGTTGTAAGCCAAGAAGATTTTGATAAAGCAGAAAAAATAATGGAAGATTAGTATATTGAACCAGATTATACTATAAAGTACTTGACATTGCCTAAATAGAGTATATAATATACAATATATTAGAGGTACAAGTATGAAACGTTTTTATTCCGGTAAAACATATACACATGCAACTGGTCACAGTTGTGCATTTAGACAATGGAGAGCTGATAGTCACTGTAACTTAATACACGGTTATGCTATACAATTTGAGTTTACTTTTGGTTGTGATGAATTAGATGATCGCAACTGGGCCGTAGACTTTGGTGGACTAAAGCCACTTAAAGAATGGTTAAAACATATGTTTGACCATACTTACTTGTTAGCAAGTGATGACCCAGAGTTTGAAACATTCCAAGAACTAGCAGACAAAAATCTAATTGATCTGAGAGTTGTTGGTGCAGTAGGTTGTGAAAGATTTGCTGAACAGGCCTTTGACGAAGCAGAACGGATTGTTAATGATATCAGCAACGGAAGATGCTGGGTTCAAAAGGTCACTGTAAGAGAACATGAAGCCAATAGTGCAACATGCGAACTTGCAGACACTCAGAAGATACGATTTGTAGATTCTGAGAAATAACGAAGAAAGATAAATGATGAACGAATAGTTTTGAGCGAGGGCAAGAGTGATATCTACTTGCCCTTTTTTTATTCTGGAATATTTATTAAACTAAGTATAAACTTTTTATCGTGTACTAAGTTGTAATTGTGCCTAGCAACACTTTCATTATACTCTAAATCTATAGGTTTTTGTAAGAAGTCTACTATTGCAAATACTCTTTCGTCCCAGTCTAAATGATCAAAGTCGCCTATTGTTTTAAACCCTAGTGATTCTAACCAAGTATTAAATCCTGCACTTGCAAGAGTAATTACAGGTAGGCCTAAACCCATTCCTCTCCAAGTTTTTTCCGTAGCATGAATTGAACCTCCTAATGTTGGTTCTGTTGCAATATAATAATTATAAGAACCTAACCAAGATGCATTAATGAATCTACAATCTGCTACAGAGTTGTTAGGGATTTCCTCAAACACTTTAGGTAATTCTTTCCTGTATCTATTGAAAAAGTTTTTTATATAAGGTTCATCGCTTGTTTCCATTAAATTAAATCTTTTATGACTAAGTGCAGGACTAGTAAAAAAATCTCCAACTTCTCCATCCTCATTAAAATTTATTACTAGGCTCCAGTCGCAATCGTCTAGTAACTTTTTTTCATGCATTTTTGCAAGTAATATTACACGACTACTCCTGGCCTTTCTTGCAGGTATGAGAGCAAGTTTTTTTGGATTAAAATTAAATTCAATACCTAGTGGAAGTTCTGAATGAAGATCTGAATATTCTCTCATCATCCACAAAGGAAAAAATCCTGATTTTATATTAAGTTCTTTAACTTCTTCGTTATCGCCACTAGTAGTTGATAAAATTACATTACGTGGTAAGATATTAAGACTTCTTATAAATTCTACAGGAGTAATAGACATATTAAACCACCAAGAACCTTCAACGTAATCATGTATAATTACATTGTAATTTTGTAAAAAGTATTTTATTTTGTTTTTAGGTAAACTCTGTAAAGTTTTAGGACATATTTCATAGTAAATATCAGAAGGTTGAGAACAAACTAAATCTACACTTACACCTTTAGAGCCGTGTAATGTTCCTAGTGTAAATAATTGTTGTATTTCATTTGCAAAGTGTTTATGTATATTAGGAAAAAATTCTGTATATACAAGTGACTTATCAGATGACTGTTCGTCTAAAAATAAATCAACTAGACCAGGTATATGATCTCCTGCACTTTGTATATTATCTATTTTTTCTATATGCATTCCTATATTTATAATACACCTTTATCCAAAACGTTGTTAATGGAACACAAATAAGCGATAAATAGTACATTATGTGGTTCGGACTACTTACATTAATCACCGCTCTGGCAATTGCCGGCGTAGCCGCTTGGTTCAGTATTGCTGGACTTATGATATTCTTTGGAGGCATGCCTCTAAGTGTAGCCATAATGGCTGGTGTATTAGAAGTAGGTAAACTACTTACAGCAAGTTGGCTGTATCGTTATTGGAACGAAACTTCCTTAGCCTTAAAAACATACCTTAGTAGTGCCGTAATTGTTCTTATGTTAATTACATCTGCTGGTATCTACGGTTATCTTTCTAAAGCGGCTTCTGATGTTTCAAGCGATGGTGCTGTAGCATTTGCAGAAGTAGATAGACTAGACGGACAGATAGCCAGAGAAGAAAATAAAATAGATATCATAGAAGATAGAATACTCAGTATAGGCGGAAGTGTTGACGTAAGTGAAAGTATATCACAACAAGAAACTATAAGAGATGGTGCATGGCAAAGAGTACAAGGCGATATAGATTATGCACAAGGACAAATAGACAGACTTAGAGACCAACTAGCAGTATTAGATAAAGCAGTAAACGATTTAAGAAACAAAGGTGTAGAGATTGTAACCACAGATGAAGGTGGTATATTCCAAGGAGACACTACAGAAAAAATAGACTATGTTGCACAGGCAAACGACTTGTACAACCAACAAGAACAACAACGTGCAGATATAAAAGTAGACATAGACAAGCAACAAGCAAATATAGATGCATATAGATTACAAGCACAAGACACAATCAACGGTGCTAATGCTGAAATAAACAGATTAAGAAACAATAGCCAATCAGCACAAGACGATAACTTAATTAAGATAGACGAATTTAATAATCAGATAGATGGTATATATGATGTCATTGCAGTATTAAAAGACGATAAGTTTGAAGCAGAAAGTAAAGTAAGAGACTTAGAGCGAGAAGTAGGCCCAATTAAATATGTGGCTGAATTACTTTATGGTGCATCAGACCAATCAGTAATGGACAAAGCAATAAGAATATTCATATTACTTTTTGTTTTTGTATTTGATCCATTAGCAGTTATGTTATTGATTGCGGCAAACCAGACATTACTTAGGTACGGTATTAATTTAGAAAGCACAGGACCTAGTACTCCAAAGGACCCAGAAGACGACCCAGACAAATATTGGGATAGTGATTTTGAAGAACAAAGCAGAGAAATATACGGCGATAATATGCCAGACCTTCCTAGTGCGGCAGAAGATGCCGCAAAGGCAATGGCAGAAAGTGCCTCCCAAAAAAAAAGAGCGGACAAAATAGAAAAGGCCTTATCGTTATTGGAAAAGAAGTACAAAAAAACATTAAAGGCTCTTGACGATAAGCCTAAAGAAGTTATAATAGAAAAAGAAGTTGAGAAGATAGTAGAAGTTCCGGTTGAAGTAATTAAAGAAGTGGTAGTTGAAAGGGAGGTGCCAGTTGAAAAGATCGTTGAAGTTGAAGTCCCAAAGGAGATTGAGGTCATCAAGGAGGTTGAACGCATTGTCGAAAAGGAAGTCCCAGGACCAGAACGAATCGTTGAAGTTCCAGGACCAGAGCGAGTCGTTGAAGTCCCAAGCAAACAAAGAATTGTAAAAGTAGAAAACACAGATAAGGTAAACGAATTACTAATTGAAATATCTGCTTTACGTCAAGAGAATACTAATCTTAAAATGACTCCTCCACAGGTCATAGAAAAGGAAGTACCGGTTGAAGTAGAAAAAGCCGCAACTGGAGACTTACGTGAAGCCGCAAGATTGATGGCTAACAGTGAACTTAATAAAGAAGATCTAACAGAAAAGGAAATATTAGAACTGTTACAAAAATCTTCTGAAGAAGAAGTTAGAAAGAAAATAGGATTCTGGGCCACGCCTTTACCGAAGTCAGATGATGAACCAGACATAAATAAAACGTACATAACTAAAAATAAATGACAGACGACACACAACAAAAACTAAATTGTAACTTCTGTGGTAAGCATAGAGAGGAAGTTGAAAAACTCATAGCAGGTCCTAATGTTTATATCTGTGATGAATGTATAAAATTAAGTTATGACATTGTAAAAGAAGACAGTAATTTAAGTTTCGATACTTTAGACTTCTCTTCCATTCCAAAACCAATGGAAATTAAATCCTTTTTAGACGAATATATAATGGCACAAGATTATGCTAAAGAAATATTGTCTGTAAATGCATACAATCATTATAAACGAATTACTAATCAAGTAAAAGATGTTGAATTAGAGAAAACAAATATACTATTAATGGGTTCAACTGGAACAGGTAAAACACTACTTGCTAAGACACTTGCTAAGAAGCTCAACGTACCATTTGCTATTGCTGATGCCACAACATTAACTGAAGCAGGTTATGTTGGTGAGGACGTAGAAAGTGTTTTAGAAAGACTTTTAAGTTTAGCAGATTACGATATAGAAGTAGCCCAAAGAGGTGTTGTTTTTATAGATGAGGTTGATAAGAAGGCTAGGAAGTCTGAGAGCAATACAAGTACAAGAGATGTAAGTGGAGAAGGTGTACAACAGGCTTTGTTAAGACTTATAGAAGGAACTAAAACAAAAATTAAAGTAGGTACAGGTAAAAAATTTACAGACGAATATGTAGAATTTGATACTAGTAATGTGTTGTTTATATTAAGCGGAGCATTTGTAGGTATAGAAGCTCAAATAGAAAAACGATTAAGAAAGAACAGTAATATGGGATTCAATAGTAAACTTATAGACACCAAGGTAAGAGAAGAATTACTTGAATCAGTTACACCACAAGATGTAATACAGTTTGGACTTATACCTGAACTCGTAGGTAGACTTCCAGTGATTGCAACATTAGAAAAATTAAACGAATCACATCTAAAAAGTATATTAGGTAGCATAAAGAATAATGTTTTATCACAAACTGAAGCACTCCTAAAAATAGATAATTTAGATATACATTTTGAAGACGAATACTTATCTAATGTAGCCAGACTTGCAGATCAAAGCAAGGTGGGTGCAAGATCATTAAAATCTTTTGTTGAAAATAGTGTTACATCTATAATGTTTAGAGCAAGTGAGCTCAATAAAAAAGGTGTTATAGGAGTTCGTTACGATAAATATCCAGCAGAGGAAATTAAACCTATCCTAATTTTTAACGATAATAGAGAGGAGATAGATGAGGACTACAAACTTTACAGAGGAATAGATGGCATTTAATAAAAACAAATACACAAAAAGGGACAGCAAACCTAAAAAGAAAGAACATTACTTAGATAAATTCAAGGGTCGAAATATTGAAGTAAGATATGATGATGTTAACGGTGCTATAAGACGTCTTAAAAAAGTTTTAGAAAAAATGGATTTCCAAAAAGAACTTTCCAAAAGAGAACACTACGAAAAACCTTCAGTAAAACGAAAACGTATGAAGGATCAAGCAAAGAAACGTTCTAGAAAAGAACAAGATAATATGATTGCTAAAGGAGAGTATATGCCTACTCCTGTTTCCGGACAAAAATATTTAAAAGGTAAACGAGAGAAAAGAAAGGCTTGGGTTGCTAAGGAACGCATCAGAAGGTTGCGTGATCGTGGAAAGTAAAAAACCCTCAATAGTAATTGTAAGTGGAGGATTTGATCCTTTGCACTCAGGACATTTAAAATTATTTAAAGAAGCAAAAAAATATGGTGACCAACTATGTGTTATAGTAAACTCTGATGAATGGTTAACTAAAAAGAAAGGTAGACCTTTTATGCCTTTTGAAGAACGTGCAAATATAATAGAAGGACTTGAATACGTTGATAGTGTATTTGGTGGTGGTGATAATGACGGTTCTGTATGTAGTACTTTAAAACATATAAAGAAAGCATACCCAGGATATAATAGGATCTTTTGCAACGGAGGTGATAGAACAAAAGACAATATTCCAGAGATGTCAGTAGATGGCTACACATTTAAATTTGGTGTAGGCGGAAGTGATAAATCCAACAGTAGTAGTTGGATATTAAAAGAATGGAAGTATCCAACAGAACGCAGAGTGTGGGGCGAGTTTAGTGATTTGTTTCAAGACTCAGCGGTAAAGGTAAAAGAACTTATTATTGAACCAGGTAAAGGAATTAGTTATCAGCGACACTTTAAACGAAGTGAAATATGGTTTGTAAGTAAAGGGCAATGTGAAGTTAAGTATGGTGCTGACACTGATTTACCTGAGCATTACTCATACCATGTTATTAAAACAGACCAATCCTTTACTGTTAGAGCAGGTAGTTGGCATCAAATTGTAAATAAGACTACAGAACCTTGCCATATTATAGAAATACAATATGGTGAAGAAACAAACGAAGACGACATTGAGCGTCTTGAGTATTACGATGGAGAATAGTATGGAATATGTGTTTGCAGGAATGGTATTTACATTATTAGTAGTTTGGATAGTAAGAAGAACTGAGGATAAGAAATGAGAGAATTAGGAATGGCATTATTAGGAACACTAGCAATAGCGGTGTTCTTTGGATTTAAAGTATACCCAGAGTTAGAATACACTGGTGGCACAGGTGGACATAGTTGCACAGGCGAATGTTATGTTGAGTATGTTAAACTGTATGGAACACCAGCAGAGATAGAACAACGCAAACAAGCATTAGCAAGTGCTGATGAGTTCAGTAGCATTAGAAGTTTATGGGCAGGTTGTGCCGCATGTCACGGAGCAGATGGCGGTGGTATGGGACCATTTCCAAGTTTACAAGGTAGAGACAAATCATACATTGTAAACAGACTTGTACAATACAAAAATAAAGAACAGGTTGGTGCAATGAGTAGCACTATGTGGGCACAGGCAGGAATGTTATCCGCAAAGGATATGGAAACAATTGGTGCCTTTATAGAAGCAGGACTACCTAGGTAATGGAATTAACAATACTAATTGCATTTATGGTAACTGCAACTATATGGATAACTTGGAAATATAACAAATGAAAGATTTAAATTTAAAAAGAGTATGTGAGTTACTCAACGAGATAGTTGAATTAGAAATGGCAGGAGTTGTACGTTATGCTCACAGTTCGTTAATGATAACAGGACCCAACAGGATTCCTATTGTAGCATTCCTACAGGAACAAGCAACAGAAAGTTTACAACATGCCTTGATTGCAGGTGAATATATCACAGGCTTTGACGGACATCCTAGTCAACAAATAGCACCTATAGAAGAATCACATGATCATAGTGTTATTCAAATACTAACTGAAAGTTTAGAACATGAAGTTAGAGCAGTAAACAAATACAAAGAATTACTAGAAGAAGTTGAAAATGCAAGTATAATGTTAGAAGAATATGCCAGAGGTCAAATTGGTATGGAAGAACAACACGCATTAGAAATAACAAAAATGTTAAAAGATTTTAGTTAAATAGTACAAAATGTACTATATATAGTATAAAAAGGTTGACAAAGACACAAGATATGCTATTATAAGAGAGTAAGAAATTAATCTTACACTTATTAGGAATAACATATGAAAACATTTATAAACACATTAATAGGATTAGGTTCATTTACATTAATTGCTGGTGTAATATTTGGTATTAAATACATAGGTACAAATGCTGGACTTACAGGAGAGCAAATAGGTAACGGATTGCTTCTAATTGCTATACTAATTCTTGCACCAATATACGGTGACTTAACTAAATCAGTATATAAAAATCTTACAAAATAGTTGACAAACTAATACAACCTGTTATAATAAGTGTATGACAATGCATTTAGATAACAGGTTTTCTACGATTAATACTAAAAAGTATAAGGCTAAGATTACTAAAGGTAAACTTAAAGAGCTGGAACTTAGATGGCGTGAGCATAATAGATCTATGAAACGTAGACACATGCATCATATGAGATACGACACACTACAAGAGTATATTGACTACTGTTATGGTACAGCATCTAAAAGACCAGACCCAAGAGACTACAGGCACTTTACAAAGTTACAGCCTGATACTAATTGGAGAGTAAAACAAGATGCTGAGCATAGAGAAAAGTATCCTAGTCTTATGGAACAGCAAATGAAGTCAGGTACATTTAATAGTGAGAGCATGAGCCATGGTACTAAGAAGGAGCCTATGAAGTACACAGGTGACCTTATACAGGGTATTGCTACTATGCACAAAAGTAATGCAGTACCAGTTATGAAAGGCACAGACCAAGCAAAAGATATAGCAAGAATGAGAAGAGGATGAAGAAGGAAGAAATCGTAACATTAATAGAAAATCTACACCCAGAAGATAAACAAGGAAATATAGAAGCAACCTTTATAGGAAGGCATGGTGAGATTGTAAAAACAGATAGTATCAGATTAGATATGGATGGTGGGCGACTAATCATTGCACAAAAAGGCACAGACCAATACATTAGTAATAAGGAAAATTGGGAACAAGAATTAGAATTTAGTAGGAACATGCAGTAGTGAGTTCTTACATACAGATTCCACACGATTGGAAGTGGCCTGAATGCAATCACCCAATAGAAAAATGGTGTAAGAACTGTGACTTTGACTGTGACACATACGAAAGGATACCACACTTTAGAAAGTATAAAGAAATCTATATGTGGACTGAGAAAGAGTTTGATAAAGAAATGAACAAGAGACAATATAAAAGGAATAGTAAAGTACATGGCAAATAAGCAAGAGTTTCATCCAGACGAAATAGCAAACAGTAAACGAATATATAAAAGTGCTACACCTAAACAAGACGCAAGTTGGTATATAAAGTGGACAGCAAGTTTCTTTATTTTACTATCTGCTATGTTTAGAATAAATGGACCAGATATAGACAGTCAAATTGCTAACTTGTTAGATAATATCTTTAGTTTTGTAGGAGTCACAGGCTGGATGGTTGTTGGGCTCTTATGGAAGGATAGAGCATTGTTGTTATTAAATGGTGTGTTAATGTTTGTACTTGCATCAGGTTTATTAAAATATTTTTTGGGTAACTAATGGAAAAGTCATATAAAGAAGAAGTTAAGAAGATAGACTCAACTAGTAGAGCAGGACAATTAGCACGTGAACTAAATGCAGAACGTAATAGATTAAAAGAGGAACTTGCTGAAGCACAAGAGCAAGTAGATATATTTTCTCCTAGTACACCAACAGGTGGCATAGACAGTTATATTAAATGGCTGGCAACAATACTTGCAGTATCAGGAGTCTTCTTACAAAGTGCAGACTTTATGACATTAGGCAAAGTAGCCTATGCCTTAAGTTCAATTGCTTGGGTATATGTTGGGCATGTATGGAACGATAAAGCAATTATGATAGGTAGTGCTATTACAGGTACAGCAGTATTAATGAACTTAGCAGAGTTGTTTGTATGAGCGAAGATAAAAATATAGGAAAGAGTAAAGGACAATGGCACGGAGGCAAAGGCTCTGTACAGAAACCTACTGATCAAGAAAAATATGCTGAAAATTGGGAAAAGATTTTTGGAAATAAGAAAAAGGATAAAAAAGATGACAATACCTGAGTTTGTTGGATACACCGGAGTAGCATTATTAATAGTAACATACGCCTTACTTCAATTAGATAGAATAGACCCTAAAGGTTTTTGGTATAGTTTTAACAACTTACTTGTAGCAATACTTGTTACTGTAAGTTTAATTGAAACACCAAACAAACCTAGTATGGTTATAGAGTTCTTTTGGTTTTTAATTAGTGCTTATGGTATAGCAATGTTTTATAAAAGGTCTAAGACAAAAGAACCTTGGTATGCTAATAAGGCCAGACCAGACGGATTTAAATTTGAAGAAAGTAAGAATGAAAGTAAGAATAATTGAAGCAGTTGTAAAAGACGATGGCGATTATGATTACATACATGACTCCGCAACACATAATACATTAAAACAATATTGGAAATGGGCTGAAGAGTCTGGTGCAAAAATAAGTTTTGAGAGGAATTGGGGAGACTCAGACTACAGTTTAAAATTAATTGTTGATGCTGTATTTGAAGATGAGCAAGACTATGCATTATTTAAAATTATGTTTGGTCATCAGCCATTAAACAAGTTAAAAATTAATAAAGATATGGAAGGATATTTTATTCATGAATAGCATAAAAAAGAAACAAGCAATGCGAGAAGCAGTAGTAGACACAACATTTGCATTAATAATTAATTTCCCTTTAAACTTTGTATTATTGTGGATAGCAACGTTACTAGGAATAAATGATAACGACTCTGCAAATAATTTAATGATGACTATATTTTTAACTACAGTATTTACAATAGTTGCAATCATTAGAAAGTACTTTATGCGTCAGTGGTTTGATAAAATGAACCAAAAAGAATTGCAAATAAAAGCATAAAAACACTTGACAATATGTGTTTTCCTGCTATACTATATGTATAGTTTAAATTAATAAGGGAGTTAAATTATGCAAACATTAGTAATAAACACACAATACAGAGAAAACTATGCGGCTCATAACGAAGGTTATGAACATGGTGTAGATGAAGCACATTGGAAGTTTAAGGGTGGTAGCACTTATTTTGTTACTGACTTAACTGAAGCCAATATCAATAGTATTGTTACTGATGGCATACCTACATTAAGTAAACTAATAGAAAGTAAGAACGAGGCTTTCGAAGAGTATATCATCGACTGGGAGATACGTGATCTTGGTAAAAATGGCGACGGAAAAGGACCAATTTGTGAGAGTTGGGAAATTGCTACACAGTTCTATTATGAGGACAAGCAGTGGAAATGTCGTACCCATCACACTCCTGGTGATGAATCTTATTGGAACCCTGCTATTATTAGCAGAGCGGAACAATGGGTACCTGGTGAGGGTGGTACTAGAAATGACTACAAATGTCAGTATAAAACTGCTAATGGTTGGTTTGATCGTAAAGATCCTCAACTACAAACTGAAGTGGAGGCGGCGTAATGATTAAAGATAGAAACACAACCGTTCTTTCAAAAGATTATCAGCCTACTGAAACTTTAAAAAGGTTTATAGAAAGATGTACTGGTGCCAAACTAAGTCCAGTTGCAAGAACAGACAATGCATTTTGGATATCGGGTGACAAAAGAGGCGACTACTACGAACAAAAATATTACAAAATAGTATTTGGTTCAGTCACCCAAGTTTCTTACACACCAAACAGAAGTGAGAAAACAGGTTATGGTTTTGATATTCAAACTGTAGGCGACCTTAATGGTTGGCAGTTAATGGGCGAGTATCGTAAAATGGTTAAAGAAGAAATGGCTAACTATAAAAAGGAGTCTGCGTAATGGAAAAAATTAACATTAAAGAATACGGTGGTGAAGTAAAATTTACTACTGATGTTTGTAGAAATCACGAATGGTCCTCTAAGTTATTAGAAGCAGTTGATTACACAGGTGAGTTTAAAATGCAGTATGAAGTTCCTACTGCTGGTAGTAAAAGAATAGATCTTGTTGCAACTGATACAGATGATAATGTATTGTTTGCTATAGAATGTCAAGATGCTACAGGCTGGCTTGATGATGTACACGCAAGTAAAATTATGCTGTATGGTTTTGATCAAGGCACAGAAGATTGTGTTATTATTTGTGAGGACCTTACAGAAAAGATGAGAGACTTTGTAAAGTATATGAATGCAACATCTAACTTTAAAATTTATATTGTACACCCTGAAATATATAAGCATGGTAATGATATAAGTGTAAATTGGTTTACATCTATGAGACCATATGATACAAAACAAAAAGTTAAGGTATTAAGTAATAGAGAGTCTATGGAAAGTAAAGATTCTAAACTCCAATCACACCAATCTATCCATGATGCATACCCTGGGCAGTTCAATAAAGTTGCACAAGAGTATGTTAGTATGCAAAATGTTGGAAAGTATAAAATGAATGTAGACTTACTAGACTCTAGTGCATCATTTTTGCTAAGAGTAAAAGGCAAAGCAGAGATGACTAAAACAGATAAAAACTGTGAAGAACTTGCATTTATGTTAAATGACAGTGGTCTTATAGACTTTGAATGGAGAAACAATACTTCAGGTGCATTTGTGAGATTTAGCAAAGACGAATTTACATTAGAAAAAGTTGCAGAATTTCATAAAAATACTGTTGACTTCTGCAACAGTCTTGCTATACTATAAGCATGAAAATAAACAACTACATAGAAGATGGATTTAGTAAGGTATGTGATGTAATATTACATCCTGACAGAGATGATCAATGGTACTATGAGAATGTTGATTATAATTTCGTAGGTCCTGATAAAAAGAGTTGGCTATACTTTATTGTTAAAGATAATAACATAGTAAAGTGTGGTGAATCAGGAAATCCTTTACTACTTGAAACTAAAGGTAAAAATCCTAGATGGAAAAAAGGAACTTTTAGTAGACTGGGAAGGTACATAAATGGTTGTACAACTGATACAGTTATTAGAGAGGAACTTTATTCTGCTGTAAAGAAAGGCAAAGTAAGTGTATGGGCAAAACAATTACCTGTTACTACTGTTACAGTAAATGTAATGGGAGAAGAGAAAATTGTAGAAAGATCTATACATAAAGACTTAGAGATGGTATATTTAGACCATTTTGTTACAGAATATGGTAATTTACCGCCATTAAATAAGGGTAGAAAGTAGTAAAAAGATAAATAACTTTGCAAAACAAATAATGCAAGGGCAATAGAATCGTAAGAAACTAAAGTCTACTGTAAAATTTGAATTGCCGTAAGTTGGAAACAGACTTACACAAGGTAAGTAGATCGTAAGAGAAACGAACCGAATGGTAAGAATGAGGAAAACATACGTCGTGCTAAAGAACTAGGTACTTGTATTATAGACTTAGCACAAGGAAGATTAAGTCTTCAAAAGTGCTCGGGCTTTGCAATATAAGTCTTCAAAAGAGCACGGACTTTTTAATCCAAGATTAGAATGATGCTATTAGCATTATTTTTTGGGGCAACCAACAAAGGACTGAGAGTGGTAACACTTAAAGTAACCAAGAAGTTTGCCAAGTGTTGTGAGGAGATACAGATACACACTAACAGAAACGACCTCACTCCGCGATCTTTTTATTCGCCAATAGGGTTTAAAAAGAACTAGTAAAATAAATTAACTTGCTTTTTAAAAGGAGATAATCATGGTAAGCAAACAATTTCGTATCACTTCTGATACACTAAACCCACTATATAGAGCCACAGTCGGATTTGACAGACTATTCAATGAGTTTGAAACTCAAATGAATTCATCTAATAATTCACAAGGCTATCCACCATACAACATCAGTAAAGACGGTGATGATCTGTATTCCATTACATTGGCTATTGCAGGATTTAAAAAGTCCGAAATAGATATCCAGTTGGAAGACGGAAACTTATTAATTACT
>Ga0098048_1000118_pt1 | contig 37509 bp, 40 predicted proteins | sample 13_taG_FD_75052 | JGI IMG/M metagenome (GOLD analysis project Ga0098048, IMG submission 75052) | Marine viral communities from the Subarctic Pacific Ocean - 13_ETSP_OMZ_AT15268 metaG | ecosystem: Environmental > Aquatic > Marine > Oceanic | place: Pacific Ocean | collected 2015-01-16 | reverse complement strand
GTCAGGGTAAGCAAGTGCACGCTCACATCATAGCGGTCAACGGTAACAAGGTGACGATTGAATACGATGACGGCGCGCGCAAAGGTGAAACAAAGACACTAACCAAACAAGAACTATTAAATGAGTTTGATGAAGTGCATGGTATAGGTGCAAAGATACGCGCATCAAAACCCGCTAATACACCAGCATCAAAACCCGCGAATACACCAGCATCAAAACCCGCTAATACACCAGCATCAAAACCCGCTAGTGAACCAGCATCAAAACCGCCTTACTCTAGCACTGACTTGAATGACCCGCGCTTAGATAAGTTTAACAGAGAAGTGATGACAGAACTTAACAACCTTTCAAAAGAAGGTTGGAACATGCTTGACGTTGTAGCAGATTTAAGGCGGTACTCAAACAAAGAACCCAGTTCAACTGTTGATAAGTGGTCTATTGTGTATGAACTCAGAGATAATACAACAATAACGATTGCAAAAGATGATGACGGCAAAACGGGTGATAGTCACAGGATGCGCACAGTCACTGTTGAAAAGAACGGCACAAAGAAAACATATTCTTTTGAGATTTCAAGCCGTCATGATAACCGTGATTATGCCTTTGATGCACTGTTTGAGTTTGCAGAAGGCACACCCAGCGGCACAGAGATAAGCAACCCCACATTGCCGCCGCGCGATTTAACGGGGCATATGGCGGCGCGTGCTACTATTGAAGATATATTAAATGAGTAAGTCATATGATGTGCCGCAAGCGGTACGGCGGCAAGCCCAGCGCGGGCTTGACCTGAGAAAAGAGCACGGGCGCGGCGGGCTGTCTACTCAGCAAGCGGGTGCTCAAGGTATAGGGTCAGGCGTACAGCGCGCCGCTGATCTTGTTGAAGGGCGCGTGTCTTACAAGACCGTCAAGCGCATGCTTGCTTTCTTCAACCGTCACAAGGCGTTTAAAGAACACCACACAATGAACCCGCCGAGTAACAGCTTGATCAGTTGGTTATTGTGGGGGGGTGACGCGGGGTATAAGTGGGCAACACGCACCGTGCGTGACGCTGAGAATATTGAAAAGGGATCATTCACCGCGCTTGTTTTAGGCTTGCACGCTGAAGATTTCATTGAAGATGAACCAGCACCCGCGCCCGTTTCTTTTCAAGATCTGTTGAGGCGTGCTCAAGTTGCAACATCTAATCAAGAGGCTGTTGAGAGTTTTAGTGAGATAACCATTAAGCAAGCGGGGCAAATGCACACGGCTGACCCTATGTTTGCGCCTGTTAGTGATGCGCCTTTTACAAAGTCATTACCTGAAGATGAAGATGACGATGAAGATGACGATGAGACACTTGACGCACCTGATGAATATGCGCCTCACGTTGAAATACCTGACAGCGTGCGCGGGTATATTAAGAAAGCACTGAAGTATAAACGCGTGAGCGGTTACGGTTCAAGCACGGGCAACCGTGTGGCACAGGCGCTGTACCGCCGTCAATATGCAAAGATTGACTTAAATGATGTGGAGTCATTACTTGACGGTTTAGGTGTATGTGATGATAGGCACGCACAGGCTGACGCAATGTTATGCGGGGGGCATCTCATGCTAGAAGTGCTAGCGCGTGCAAAGCCGCATGTGCCTGACAAGTACCTGACAGGGTTAACGGGTGAAGCCCGCAAGAAGCGCAAGCGTCAGATACAGGCACGGGTTAAAGGGCGTGATTCATACAAGCCCCTTGAAGGTGATGCCAATACAACAACCCGCCCTAGTAGGTATAGTAAGACTAAACTTGCCGCCGCCGTGCGTGATGAGATTAAGGGTAAGGGCAAAGATGAGTTCTTGCGGGCGGCGGCAAAGGTAGGCAACGCCCCGCGCTCAATCATTGAACAGGTGTATGACAGGGGTTTGAAAGCGTGGTCAACAAGTGGTCACAGAGTGGGTGCAAGTGCTCAGCAGTGGGCACGCGCCCGCGTCTATTCGTTTCTTACAGGGGGCAAGACAACGCGAACAGGAGATAAAGATTTATTTGATAAATGGCGTTCAAAGTAGTGCGAGCCAAAAGCTTTTATATAGGGGGGCGTATACCCAGCGTATCAGCACACACACCCCCGTGTGTATTTCCCGCATACCCCCGTTAAGCACCCCCGCAAACTCAAGCACCGCAAGAACACTTGTTACAGTGTGAATACAAAACAGTATCAGGTGAGGTAGAACCCACACTTTAAAGCGGCGTGTCCACACTTGACGGGGTGTTAGTGGGGGCGGGCGTAACAACTTCACCTTATTACTTTCTGTAGGTGTTTGAAGCCGTTGCGCGCTTGCTGATATTGCGTACAGCCTGAATGTTTTACTGACACCTTTTAAACTCCACACCCCTACATCACGCATTAACAATTTGCCGCGCACACTAGCGGCATATTCACCCGCGCGCTGACTTGTAAGGGTTTGCCCGCCCTGTGCAACACTCATGATACGCGCCGTGATGACCTTGTGGATGCCGTCGATTTCAACAGGCTTTGCACCCCGTGCAACAAAGTGAGCACTGTTACTGTGCATTATGACGTGACCGCAATGTATGCCCGCCCTTGAACGCAAATCAAGGTGATGCTCAACAAGTGCGTGATACTCTGTTATGTACGCCAGCGCCTCACGCATGGTTTCAAATATGAGTAAAGCGCCGTCAGTCTTGTCAATTTCAAGGCCGTTATACTTGATCAACAAACCCCTGAATATGCGGTCATAAACGCGCATTGCTTGACTTGCACGCACGTCACCTTGTGTCTCAATAAACCGTGTTGAATCAACAAGGTCAATGCACACAAGTATGACAAAGGCTTGCTTCATTTCAGCACATCAAGTTCAGCCTCAATCTTTGCAAGGCGCGTGTATACTTCACTGGGCGCTATCCCTTCATTGAGCCGCGTTTCAACACGCGCGAGGCGTTCGCTTGCCTGTTCGTCACGCGGCTTCAGGCTGTTGTTGATCACACCAAATACTTCAATACGCCCTTGTCGGTTGCTTTCAATGCTGTCTTTACAGTCACGCACCTGATGTTCAAGAGTCTGCAACTGTGCTTCAATCCGTGTAATCTGTTTACTAAAACTCCACAGCAACCCCCCAGCGGCAACAATGGCGGGCAAGATATCCATTAAAACAGTGCTTAGATTGTCCATTGTTGACACCTTATTGATAAGTTATAGTGTCACTTTACACTTACTGTTTCAAAGGTTCAATCATGCTCAAGCGGTTCTTCAGTGCTGAGATTGTACGCACGGCGCAAAGTTCTGAGATGTTTTTTACACGCAAGTCAATCAGTCTCATGCTGGGCATGACTGACAAAGCTGTTGAACGGCGCTTATCTCGTTTAAAGTACAAGTATGCAACAGGGCTTAAATATGACGGCGCGTATGAGGGGCGCAAACACTTCTTTAAGTATGGGCTTGACGCTGTGCTTGCTTTAATCTTTACCGTGCCCGCTGATGACTCACGGCGTGCTGATAGATACACGGCTATTATTGATTTTATAACGGCGCATATGGGCAACCTTTGTCTTGACGGTTTCTCTAGTTTAAAGGGCTATTACTTAGATCTTCAATGCCGCCGTGCTATAATAGCTCACGTTTGTGGTGTTGATAGTTACACGGATATTGTACACGCGCGCTTCAATGCCCGCGCGCCTTACAAGGGTACAATGTTGCGTGACCGTCACTGCACGCCCGCGCTATTAATACAACCTGAAGTGTATATCACACGCGCTGAAGTAACTGAGATTAAGGCCGTTGACCTTGCGGTGCATCTCTTATGCAAGCACTGTGTAGACACGTCACCCGCTGAATTGCTCTTATCATTAGGGATAGACACCGCACGCGGTGCTGATTATACTGAGTATGAACGCTTAATCACACTAGCGCATGTTAAGAACCCTGTGTTATAATACCCTGTTGAAAGTGAGTGATCTGAATGATAAATCAAGAAACACCCCCTGTTGAACTGTTTGCGGTTTGGTCGCCTGTTAACCTAAGTAAAGGTGACACCGCATCTGAGAAAACACCCATAGGCGGTATAATCTCGACAGATACGGTTGACCAGCAAGGTGATACAATTTTACAGAGTGGTATGGACTTTAGTTATTTTCTTGATAAAGGCTGGTTTAATTATGAGCATAAGCAAGGCGCTGATAACATATTAGGCGCACCCACAGGCGTGAAGTGTGTGACGATTGACGGCAAACAAGCAACCCGTGTTGAAGGGTATTTGCTTAACAGCGCACCGCGCGCGCGTGAGATCATTGACATTGCAAAGGCAATTGAGCGCGCTGATATCCCGCGCACATTAGGCTTCAGCGTTGAAGGGCAAGTGCTTGCGCGCGATCCTGAAAACTCTAAACTGATCACACGCGCAAAGATCTTAAATGTTGCGATCACGTCAGCGCCCGTCAACCCTGACGCGCGTCTTGAAGTCTTAGCGCGCTCACTAATGAGCGCCGCCCCCGCTTCAAAGGCTGACGTTGCGGCAAGGCTACTGAGCCAGCACCCCGAATTGTGCGACCCTGAAGTAATGAATGAGCTTCACAGCCTCATAAACAAGAGTGACGTTGGTTATCAAACGCCCGCACAACCTGACGCGGGTGCGGATTTATCACCCCTCGTTGAACAGGGCCTAGACAGTAAACCTTCAATTGATGATGTTACACTTGATAAATTGCGTATTGAAATGAGTGCAATGATCAGTGAACGCATGACTGATTTACAGGCCGCAATGAAAACTGAGCAAAAGGCAATGCCGAACATATCACCCCGTCAGCTGACGGATATGATGAGCCGTGTATTTCCTCACCTTTCACAAGGTCAGGCGCGTACACTCGCAACAAGTCTTGTATCTTCAGCCAAAACATCATATAATCAATAAACTAACACATCTCTCACAAAGGATTATGCACAATGAGTGATCAAGTCACCGTTGACCAGTCTGTTGTTAACAGCGTCGATTCTGAGCACGTCAGCATTGACCGCCTTGAAGCGTTGCTTGTTGACCTTAATAAGTCAATGCACACAACTGACCCGTCAGTTGAAATTATCAGCAAGGGCGCTGACGCGATTGTTGAGCAAAACCGCAATCTTGTTGACGCTGTTGAAAAGTCAATCTCAGCTATGTCAGCAAAGATTGATGAGTTAACTGAGAAGGTAAGCGCGCTTGACATGCTTACAGATCGCGTTGAAAAGGGCTTTACTGATCTTGCATCACAGCCAGTGAGCAAGGCTATCATCAGTGAGGCTGAATTAGCCCCCGCTGACACACAGCCCGTTGACGCGCCCGTCAGCAAGTCAGATGTACTTTCAAAGGCGCTGACGGCTATGACAAGCACAACTGACCCTTCACGCCTTGCACAGTTACGCAAAGGTATTGCACAGCTTGAGTCAAACTTTAACCCCGCACACGTTGCGGCTGACTTGTCACTTTAAGAGGTATTGAACATGTTACCACAGAATAACCAAATGGTGAACCCCGCTGACCTTGCAAACCTGAATGATGCGTTGCGTAAAAGTTCGGGGCTAGTTGGATATCAAACACCCGCACAACCTGACGCGGGCGGCGGGCTGTCACCGCTTGTGCCCCAGTCAATTGAAGGTATGTTGTCAGTTGCAACTCATACAATGAATGAGATTGCGCTGTGGCGTAATATCCCAAAGACCAGCGTGTCAAACTCATTGCATGAATATGTTGTTGTTGAAGAACACGGGCTTGACCTTGACCCCTTCATTGCAGAGGGCGGGGGCGGCACTGAGTTTGCAACAGGCTCAGCATCATATGACCGCAAGTCAATCAAAGTTAAGTATATGGCTGAACGTCGTCAAATCAGTGACGTTGCGTCTATGGTTGGGCTTATTGGTGACAACCGCACCGCAATGGCTGAAGAGACAGAGCGCGGCACGCTCTCACTTATGCGCAAAGTTGAGTCTCAACTCTGGCATGGTGATGAGTCAATGAACAGTGAAGGTTTTGATGGCGTAATTAAACAGATCAGTGACAGCGGGTCAAAGCTTGATCTGAACGGCGCTGTGCCTACACCCTTACTACTTCAAGAAGTGTTAGGGCAAGTTTACGCGTCACCCAATTACGGCCGCCCTGACACTATTTATGTTGAGCCGCGTATTCACGCCGAGTTGATCCGTCAATCCGTTGAGAACGGGCGGCATGACATGTTCACCCGCGACCCGTCACAGGGCGTGACGTTTGGTCAAGAGAAGATATTTATTACCGCGCCATATGGCAAGGTTGCAGTACAGGCCGCGCCGTTTCTTCATACGGCAAGTCTTGCACCTAATGCGGCAATTGGTTCACAGCCTACTGAGGCGGGGTATGTAGCGCCAGCGTTTGCGCTGACTTCACCTTTGGCTGGGTCAGATCTTGCGGCGGGTAAATACTTCTATAAGGTTGTAGCTGTGGGTAAGAGCGGTGCTCTTGCGCCTGTTCAGTCAGGTGAACTGACAGTTGCGGCGGGTGACGGTGTTACAATCACGCTTAATGCTGATGCAAACATTAACTACTACCGCATCTACAGAAGCGAGCGCAACGCGGGTGCGGATACTTGCCGCATGATCACCCGTGTTGCGGGTGACGGCACAGATTATCTTGACAAGGGTCAGCACGCACACAACACAAGCAACATTGTATTTGCTCAGCACACCCCTGACGCAATGCAATTTGTGCGGTTGCTTGACCTCATCCGTCGCCCCCTTGCTGAGACATCAACAATCAGGCCGTTCTTGCTTATGCTGTTCGGGTCACCTGTTATTAAGTTGCCCCGCAAGATGTTTGTGCTTGAACAAGCGGGCTTTAGCTCAACAGCTGGTATTAACGCTAATTATCTAAACGCTAACTTCTAAGGTAAAGGTCAACTGTTATGTGGATATACAAACGGCGCTTAAGTATGCACCCCGTTGTCAGCAACGTGACGTTTGCGGGGCAACGCCTGACTGTTGCCGCTGACGGTTCAATACTTACACCTGTTGATGAAGAACTTGCGTTAAAGATGCGGCGGGCGGCGCACATCTTCAGTTTCTCTGAGTTGCCAGCGGTTGACAACGAGAAAACAAAAGATGCGCCAGTTGCCCCGCCGCAAGTTGACGCGGCGGTTGATGTTGAAAAGGTTGAAACTTTAATCTCAAAAGATGATAATGTAAAGGTAACGCGCAAGCGCAAACGCCGCAAGGTTGATTAAAAGGGGCAATTGAACACCCCTTGCAAAAGGGGCTTCAATGGCACGCACAATCTTTGACATAATCACAGTTGAAGCATTAAAGAGCACAACAATTGCGGGCGTTGACCTGACCTTTGATGACGGGTCGCCGTACCCTGATGAGTTATTTGAGAGCGCGATACAACAAGCGGTTGCTTTAATTGAGGCTGATCTTGGCATTGTCCTAGACAACTTTAATGTAAAGGGTGAACGTCATGACGTTGACCTGATTGACCGTCACTCACATTATTTTATGAGTGTTGATTATCGACCGCTAAAGAGTATTGACGCGCTGAAGATCAAAGTGGGCAATAGCAACGCGGTTGCAGACTTGCCCGCAAGCTTTGCAACAATAGGGTCACACCTACACGGTCAGTTTAACTTAATACCTGACAGCACGCTTGCGGCTAGTTTGCGTTTTAGTTCAGGCGTGCCGTTCTTTGTAGGTGATGTATTTTCGCCTTATTCTCGTTTCCCTTTATACTTCAGCGTCGATTATACAGCGGGGCACACTTTTGATGAAGGGTCAGCCGTAATACCACAGGGTGACGATACGGTAACAGTTTCATTAAACAGCAACTTCAGCGGGCGTTTCTATAACACGCTTACAGTCACGGATGCACAAGGCGGCGCGGGCTTGCGTGTAATATCAACAAGCCCTGACACCATGACAGTGCAAGCCCGCACAGCCCCCACAACAGGCAACCTTGCCTTTGAATGGTCAGCACATGACGTTGACCCCCTCATCATCAGGGCGGTGCAACTCGTTTCAGCTATGTTGCCGCTAGATGTTGCGGGTGATTTGATATTAGGCGCGGGCATTGCTACACACTCACTGGGTATAGATGGATTGTCACAATCAATAGGCTCAACATCATCAGCAACAAATGCGGGATACGGCGCGCGCCTTGTCAACTTCAATAAAGAATTAAAGACCGTGATGCGTTCATTGCGCGCAAAGTATAAGAAGATGAACTTTCACGCACGATAGGGGTTTACTCATGCTTTTACCATTGCCTGACCGCTCACTCACAAAGGGGCGCATTGACTTCAGAGAGTTTGACTTTAGTAAACTCATAGCACAAAAGGGTTTACTCTTGCGCTGGTCACAATCCGCACCGTGCCCTTGCTCAAGTAAAACAAATGAATTGAACCTTGACCTTGATTATGTAGGGGCGGGTGACACGTCAGTTGATACACAGTACAACCCCGCGTGTGTAGTGTGTCAGGGCAACGGCACAATCTACCATTCACCGCAAACGGTTCAGGGTATTGTTGCAAGTGCTGACGGTGAATATTTAAACGCGCGTTTCGGTGGCTATCGAGATGGGATGGTTAACATAACGCTTGAGCCTGAACACTTGCCGTCCTTCGGTGACAAGTTTGAGATGCTCGATAGCGTGATGCTGTATCAAGAGAGTATAGAGGATAACGGACTTCTTACACTATCCTTACGCTTTCCAATTGCGCCGCGCACAATGACGCTTGCAACAGGTGATGTGACGCGGGGTGTGATGTATGCAACGTATTCTGACGCGGCAACACGTCAAGCAACGGGGGTTGAACTCGTTGAAGGTGTTGACTTTACTGTGAACGACGGCGCGGTGAACTGGGTAAATAAGCCAGCGGGGGCGGGCAAGTTTAGTTTTAATTACTTTATGCACCCTACATACACATGTGTTGCGTTTGCAAACAGCATGCGTGACACACACGTCAGGCGTAAGTCATTGACTGACAACACGGTTGCTTTACCTGTGCGTGTTCAGTGCAAGCTTGAGTTCTTAGGGGGTGATAATGTTTGACCTGTATTTAATCCACATCATAGGCAATGCGGTGCGTTATTATAGAAGTGAACGCACACTCTTTGACCCGCTGTTACCTCACATCAGCCCTGTGATGCGTGATCGTATGTGGGCAACGCTTCAGTCAACTGATGTGTCATTTGATGCGGCATACAACGCCCGCACAGCAAAGCGGTTGCCCTTGATAACAGTTGAAAGCTCAGAACAGTTTTATGATGAACAGGGGCTTGCACAACTCGCAAGTGAACACCTAGATGATGATCAGCAACTTGTCAGGCTTAATCATGTGTTCACATCACAAGAAGCGGTTGTGAATATATACGCTGACACGCTTGAAACGGTGCGTTTACTGTCACTAATTGTGCAAGCGGGCATGCTAACCTTCAAAGACGTGCTTGTCAAAGCCGCGTTTCAAAACGTCATTTATATAGGCGCAACATCACTTGTACCTGACCCCGCGTTCACAGGTGAAGACTTATCAACCTATGGGCGGCAGATGAGGTTTGCCGCGCTTCACTTGCTTGAGATACCGTCAAAAGTAAACATTGACACCCCCGCCGCGCTTGATCCGTTGTTTACAATTCAGGTGCAACATGAGAGTCAAACCGCTGAAGACAGTACAATAAACGGCGGTGTTAGTGTATAATGTATCAACTAAACTCTAACCCTATCATTAAAGGTTGTTGTGCAAATGCCTACCAGTATATTCTTCAACGGTCAGAGACGGTCTAGGCCGTCTGTTTATGCCCGTGTTATCAATAATCTAACTGAGCAATCAGCCCCGTCAACAGGAAACCTTGCGCTGGTGGGTGACTTCCCGCAATTAAAAGCGGCAACGCCTGTGAGGTTTACAAACAGCCTTGATCTTGCGGATTATATGCGCGGCACAAATCGTGACATTGACACCGCCGCCGCGCTCATGTTCAAGCCGCTTGAAAGTGACAGCACGATTGACAGCCTAACACTTGTGAGCGCGGGTGACTCAACGCAAGCCAGCGTGATAAATGGGGGCATAACCGTCAAGTCTCGTTTGTGGGGTGTTGACGGCAACCGTTTAAAGGTAAAGATTGCAAGCAACGCAAGTGATGCATCACTATATGACCTTGAAGTCTTTGAAGGTGTTGTGCCCCGTGAAAGCGTTGTTGCACTGGGTGACGGTGCTGTTGCGTCTCTTGAGTATACGCCCGCCCTTGCAAATGAGACACTTGACCGTGTGACAGTGGAGATTGACGCAACCGACCTGAACCTTGATGCGGGTGTGAGTTATCTTGAAGCCGTTGTGCAAGCGGGCGGTAACATGCTTACAGACACAACCCCGTGCAATGGTAATGTAACACTTAAGATTCTTGAGGATCAAACAGCACCAAGCACCGTCAACATTGTCGGGCTTAACCTTCAAGGTGTCGTTGCAAGTGAAGCGGTGACGATACCAGCAACCGCCCTTGCAAATGAGACGTTTGTAACATCAGTCTCATTTTCTAAGATTACACAAATTAGTGCATCAAGCGCCGCTTCATTTGTAGGGGCGTTGCGTGTTGACTTTAATGTGTTCAATAAGCTACTTGCAAATATTGACAGCTTTGAAGACACGCTGAATGAGATAAAGTCACTAGGTGATGAGTTAACGGGCGCGTTTATCGTGACGTTGCCCGCCGCACGGCTTAAAGGGGCAGACCTTGACGCGGTGTCAACGGCGCTTGTCTATAACGCGTCAAAACCGTTTACAAGTAACGGCGCAACGCTTATCAATTGGTTTGCGGGGTCAGCGTTTGTTGAAGCTGAAAAGAACAGTAACACCGCCCCTGTTGCGAGTGCAAACGCTGTCAGATTAACAGGGGGTTCAATTGACCCTGTTGTAAGTGCGGATAATTGGCAAGCGGCGTTTGACGCAATCAAGCGCGTTGATGTTAATATTGTTGTACCGTTTGACAGCACAGTGGCTGTTGCGCAACAAGCCGCACAGCACGCCATTGACGCGGCGCAAGATGCTGGGTATGAACGTAATGTATGGGTAGGCACAGCCGCCGCACAGACTGTTCAGCAAGCTTATGCGAACTGGTCAAAACAACTAAATGACCGTAACGTTGCGGTGACACCCCAGTCAATCATTGTTGACGGCACAGCACTTGACCCGCGTTTCACCGCGTGCTTGCTTGCGGGCATACAAGGTGCAACTTCAATCAGTGAGCCAATGACCCGCAAGCGCCCGTCAACAGCCGTCACAGGTACTGTTGAGAACTTCAGCCGTGAAGATGATGCGGGGCTTGCGATACGGCGCGGGCTTGTGATCTTCGCTGACCCTTCAAGCACAGGCTTGCGTGTTGAGCGATCTGTCACAAGCTGGCTCAAAGATGACAACCCTGTTTATTCAGAAGTCAGTGCAAACGAGTCTGTAAATCAATCAATACGACTTTTAAGAGAAGCACTGAATACACAGATAGGCACGCGAGTGACTAGCGCCCGCCGTGCCGCCGTTCAAAAGGTTGCAGAGAAGGCGCTAATTGAGCAAAAGCGTAACGGTATCATCAAGAACTTTAAAGACTTAACTGTGTTGCTTGAAGGTGACACCGCAAACGTGATTTACAGTCTTGCCGCTGTTGAGCCTTTGAACTTCATCACTGTCACCGCCAATATTGTGCGCTAAAGAGAGTTATTATTATGGCACTTAACAACATCAGATCAATCAACGGTGCAAATGCGCTTGTTAAGATAGGTAATAAATCACTAGGGTATGCAACAGGCGTGACAGTAAATGAAGTTTACGGGCTTCAGCGCATTGATGTACTAGGTGAGATTGACTCACGCGATATTGAACCGATTGGGCGCGTGGTAAATGTTCAGATAAGCTTTATTCGTATGACACCAAACCCCGCCAGCGGGTCACAGGACGGCAACAGGGGCGGCGGGTCAGCCCAGCGCGGGCTTATCCCGCACGCAAAGAGTGAAGATGATAACCAAGAGAATACTGAGATTGTTACTCGTTTCTTTGAGACAGGGTTTGACTTAGATATTCTTGACAGCGGTGACTTTGACGGGCAAGGCGAGCCTGAATTAAGATACACCGTTGTAGGTTGCCGCCCTTCATCACAGTCATTTGCAATCACACGCGGCACGCTTATGGGTGTTAACGTGACCTGTGAAGCCTTGCGAATTATTGAGAAGGATTATAAAGACACACACAGTTGATGATTTGCTCACACTCTTATAGTATAAGACATAACCTTTAAACTATAAGTGAGTGATAAATGAGCAAGACTCTTGATTTGCGTAAGTTAAAGACTGACGCTGAAGCGGTGACTTTAGAGACTAGCGCCGCTGACGCGCTTGAAGAACGCACGGCTGTTGTGTCACGTCAAATGACCTTTACTGTGACCTATGACGCACCTGACGGCACTGTGTATAGTGATGACTTACAAAGCGTGATTCTTGACAGTGACGGGCGCATGACTAAAACACGCGTATTCAACGGGTTGACAAGAGGCATGACCGTTGCAAGCTTGCCTGAAAGTGAGCAACTGAGACTTGAAGCACTTGCGCGGGTCATCACTCAAATCAATGACGCGCCTGAATGGGTGCTTGACTGGGCGGGGCAAGATCTCGATTTACTGAGTGAACTAAATGCCGTGCTGGTGAGGCACGAAAATGCGTACTTTCGCGGCAACAATAGACAGGGTGAAAACGGCACGCTTAAACCCCGCGTATCAGTTGATTGTGCCTTACTTAAAGAAACAAGGGTTGCCGCACCCGCTTGACCCGCTTGCGCCTGAAAACGCTGAACACGCATTACTCTGTCTTGATGATGAGAGATGGAATACTATTATAAGAACCGCTATGATTGACGGCACACATAAACAATCAACGGGTGTTGCGTTCATTGATGATCTTGAGCGCGCCTTTGAGCAAGGGGCAGATTTCAATGATCTCATCAAACAACAATTTAATCAATAACACCCCGTCACCCTTCAACGGTGTACGCACACCGCCCCCGACGGTTCAGGCGTTCACACCACAAAGTGACGCGCAAGCATTTACCCCGCCCCCGCGTGACAACTTCAACGGCAACAGGTTGATAAGTGATAGCGGTTCAGGTTTCAGCGGTAATCAACTTGTTCAGTCGAGCATGTCAGGTTTCAGCGGCAACAACTTGCGTGCAAGTCAAGCGCCCTTGTCAACAAGCGGCGCACCTGTGCAAACGTCTGATCTAAACAGTCAATTAAGTGACGCATCACAGGCTGTTAGGGCGTTCACAGATACGGTGAAACAGGCAACGCAACAAGCAACGGGTGATGAAGGGGGTGTTGCACAGCCACAAAGCGCCGCAACGCCGCTTCAACCCGTCAATCAGTTTACCCCTTTACCGTCACCGCCGTCAGCAACCGCGCCCTTGCTGACCGCAAGTCAGGCAGAGCAACTTCACATTAATGACCCGCTGATTGCGCCCCTTAGTGATGCGCCTTTTAAAGAGTCACTACCTGAAGGTATGAAGAGAGACAGGCACGGGCGTGTGCGTGATGTAGGCGGGCGCTACATATCCGCATCTCGACTAGATGAGTTAGGCATACCGTTCAGGCCACCCAGCGCCGAGCCTTTACAGCCCGCTGACCCTTTACAGCCCGCTGACCCTTTACAGCCCGCTGACCCTTCACAGCCCGCGCCGCGCGGCGCGCGCCCGAGTATGCGTGAAAGGTTAACAGCCGCCCGTCAAAACCCGCTGGTGAGAGGTACAGTGCGCGCCGCGCTTGCTGTTGGGCGGTTTGCGTTTGCTCAAGCGGGGTCAACGTCAATTAATCAAGCACTTCAGGGCTTACCTATGGGTGGCCTTATCGCGGGGTCGCTGTCTAAACTTGAAGAGTTGGGTATGAAGGGGGCGGGCTTTGAATTAAGCGCATTACAGGCGGGCGCAACAAGGGGGCAAGGTATAGGCACGGGCTATGCTACAAATAATTTAAGTTACACATCAATCAAAGCCTTATCAACATCATTAGGTGTCAGCCCGTCAGCCGCCGCTTCAATGTTGCGTGATGTGGGTGTAGGCACACAGGGTGAATTAACTGTTGATGACATAACAGGTTTGACAGTGCGCGGCTTTGACGCGGCGGCGGTTAGTTCACTGGGCAGTCAGTTAACATCTGCGGGTGTTGGTAATGCAACAACCGCCTTGCAAACAATGGGCGTTGCGCGGGCGCAAGGCTTGAGCAACACGGGTGTAATGAGTTTTACACAAGCCGTCACAGGCTTTGCGGCGGGGCGGCGCTCACAAGGTCTTGATATGACTGACGCAAGCTCAGTTGCAAGGCGTGCGCGGTCAATGATCTTACCTAACGAGGCACGGCCTAGTCTTGAATCAAACCTTGCAACGCTGGGGCGGTTTCAGTCAGTCGGTGTGAACGCATCAAAGGGCTTAAGCGGGTTTGCCGCTGGTATGAGTGACATGATGTTACAGGCGTATGCCTTTGAGCAAGAGGGCGGTGACATATTCAAGGCAACCGCGTTGCTTGAAAGGCTAAGTGCTGACCCTGTTGCAATGCGTGAGGCTATGAAATCACAAGGTGCAAGTGATGAGCAAGTTGATATTGCGCTTCTTGGTACACAACAACTGACAACAACTGACATACGGCGCGGGCGGCGGGCGGTGCTGGGTGATAAGGCGGGGCGTATGCGTACACAGGCGGGCACGGGTAAGGCTTTAGAAGCATCACGGGCTGTTGCACAAAAGGGTCAACGCGATCTTGAGCAATTGTATGGTGCTGACGGGGGGCAAGGTGAAAGCGTAGTGTCACGGTTTAACACGCTGTTAAAAGCACAAACTCGTTATCAAACACAGGTGCTCAAGAAGATGCCCACATCCGCACAAATCAACAAGATTGTTGATAAGTTGATAGGTATACTAGACGCAACAGACTTCTTGAAGACTCTTGCAAATGGCATATACGGCACAAGCGCCCCCCCACTTAAACAGCAAACGGGTGTTACTGATATTCAACTTGGTAAAACGGGCAATAAGAGCACCCGTATAAAGGTGCGCGGGGGCAGTAGATTTTGAGATATACACAACCGTTAAGAAGTATGACTGTGACGTTTTACCCGCACGGCGCGTTGCGTGAAATTGATCAACATGTTACGGCGCAATCTACAAACGGCGACTCTGACAGCGTGACCGTGCGGGCGCGGGGGCTGTCGCTTGTGCCGCGTGATCTTAATGCGATTCACACAACTGACCCGTTACGTTTTGATGATTCAAATCGTTTTAATAGTGAAGGTTTCAGCCCCCTAGACCTTGCAGAGTATTGCACAAGCGTCAGCTTTACAGAGTCTTTGTCAGGTACATACGGCGGCGCTGATATCACACTTGAATTACCCTTTGCTGACGCGCTTAAATTACTGGGGGGTGTTGTTGCGGGGGCACAACGTCATTTGCTACGCGATAACACCGCGCTGACATTGCGCAATTTATGCACGGGCGGCTGGGTCGTTATTAAACAGGCAACGGCGGCGGGTGATTTAGTCGGGCGTTTCTTTGGGCAAGTCACGCGCGTGTCAAACCGCCTTGCATACGGCGCTGACGGCAAACCTTTGCGCGTGGTCAACATCACGGCTGACAACTTTTATGCGGGCTTTATGCGTAACCAGTTGAAGCAAACTATGAGCCGTGATGACAACTTAAAAGAGATTGAACCTAGCGCCGTTTTCAGGGCGGCTGATTATCGTGACGGCTTTCTAAAAGCGATTAAAGACAGTTTCAAAGCGCAAGCGCCCGCTGTGATACTTAACCAAGTTATTCAAGCGCTAGGTGGGCATAAGTTGCCCGCGTCACTTGTGCGCTTCGCTGATATGCCTGTGAGCACATTTATATTTGTGTGTGACGGCTCATTTGATGATATGCAAAAGTATGGTTTGAAGGGTGCTGATGTTGATGTGATTAAGGGCAAGATTATGAGCTTGTTTCAGGGTGCAACAAGCAACAATGTGACGCATCATGAAGTGATCATGCAAATGTTCAACGCGTTACCTCAACTGTTTGAATACTTTGCTTTATTTGTACCTATGACACCGCGTGAACTCTCTAAAAGTCACCGTTCGGGCACGTTCAAAAGGCTGGGGGGTGTTCCCTTAATCATTTACAGGTATAAACCTGTGTATCCCTACGCGCCGCCCAGCGCGTCAGGATTCAACGCGCTCACTCGTTTTAAGTATGGTGTTGACAGCAAGGTGCAATCCAAGACCGCATGTGAAAGCTTCTTTGGTGACATGCCCCCCGTGCGGGCGGGTGACGGTCAGTCATACATGATTGACAGCACACACTTGACCGCGCTTGAATACGGTGTCAGTGAAGATGACCGCATAAATTTCACGTTTGTTGAAGGTGCTTTTAGTAGCGCACAAGGGCACGCCCTAAACTACTTTAGGAATGACGCATCACCCGCAATTAACAAGACTGATATAAACAGGCACGGCTTGAGAGCACAATCAATGCATACCCCGTTTGTATCGGTTGACAGTGACCCTGATGAAATCAAAGCGTTTAATATGAGAGCGCCTAACGCCTTAGCTGAGCGGCTGTTTCATAATATTGCAATGGGGCATACATTTACAGCGGGCACATTCAGGGTTGAACATGACATTGCGGCACGTCACCTGTTGAACGCACGGGCGGCGCTTCATTGCGTGCCTGTGGGCAATTGGGTGACTTTTAAGTTGCCTATTAGTGAGGCCGCTGACCCGCTATACACTTGTTATATTGAGGCGGTCACAACCGCCGTCAGTGCTGATGTGCTGGGCATTGTTACAAGTGTTAGCACCTATCAATTCACACGCGGTCATATAGGTGTGCATGCTCCTGAGTTCGATACAGATAAGTATGAGGCTGAGTCACTTACACTTTTAATGACAAATGATGACGTGAGCCAAGCATGATTTACACGGCGCAAATTACTGATATAGACAAGGTGCTTGACGGGTCACCTGTGTTCACGGCTGTGAACGCGGCGGGCGCAACAATGTACCCCTGTTATTTAATGAGCGCGGGGGGCGGTTATGCGGCGGTTCATAATACCCCGCCCTTGCGCGTGGGGTCAGTTGTGGTGCTTGCCCGCCCTGACGGTAATGAACCCTTTTATATTATGGGCGCATTGCCCGCGCCCGCTGATCAAGCGGCGGTGACACTGGCGGGTGTGACCGCTGAGACGGCTGTTGACTATACGGGGCACGCGCTTGATGAAACTGTATTGACTAATACAAACAGCACACTGATATTGTCACCGCGTAACAACGCCGTATTAAACGCACCTTCAATTAAGTTGCAATTACAGGGCGGCGGCTTAAGGGTCAGTCAACAAGGCACGGCGGCAAACGGCGTGCTTAACGCTGACCCTTTCATAAATACGTTGTTCACTTACCTTGCTGAAATAGTGGCGCGTATACAGGTTATTGAGCGCGCCACTGTTGCTTTATATAACACACAGCGTGCTGACCTTGCTGTTGAAGTCACTGAAATAGGGGTGCGTGTTAGCGCGGGCACAGCAACACCCGTTGACCTTGCGCGGCTGGCTGAAATTAACCAGTTACAGGGTGACATTCAGCTAATCAACACGCAAAGTGTAACAGCATCAAATGTTGTGCAATCACGGGCTGAAGATAGTATAAATGATCATATCCGCATACCATGAAAGGATTTAGGCAATGCTTTACAAAGGGGCGGGCGGCAACACCGTCTTCAACACATTCACTACCGAGCGCATACCCGTGCAAGTGCCTATCTCTTACTATCTATCAATCCGTGACGGGGTGCGCGTAAGTGATTCAATTACATTACCTAATGAGCCTGAACAAGTCACCTATCAGTTTATAAGTGATCATGACGTTGTTTTCACAGTCACAGGTGAGAAGATACACCGCCGCGCTGTTGACCGCCGTGTTTCTATTACAATCAACGGGCGTTCAGGCTATGCAAATAAATATCACTGGAGGATGCGGCGCGGCGCAGATTTACTTGATCCGCAAGAGATATTTGCAGAGTTCAACGACTTCTTACACCATGATCATGATATGAATACAGGGCGTATTAATCAGCGTCACCGTGAGTCAAGCGCCCCTAGTTTAAGCAATTCAATGACCTTCACAGACTTGCTGACGGGCGTGCGCTTTTATGACTGTGTGCCTGTAAGCTTCACATATGCCCGCTCAGTTGAATCATCACGGTTTGGTTATGAATGGGCGCTTGAGCTTGTAGCCTATAGTGACGCACAATATATCATTGACGATAAAGGCGTGATTGCATCATTCTTTGAAAGCGTCACGTCATTCTTAGACAACATAACGCGCATTGTTGACGGCTATACAGCGATCATTAAGAGCGCCAAAGCATATGTAATTGCACCAATAAAGGCGGCGTTGGGGTCAGTCAGCCGTGTTATCAGGGCGGTTGTCAATCTCGCTGAGTCTATACCTGATACAATAGCATCTACGCGCGGCGTGCTGACGGCGTTGCGGGATGAAATCAGCAATCTTTTCAACGGCGTTGTTGCGAGTGTTGCCGCGATTAAAGCGATTGCTGATGACGCGCTATTTGATAACAAATACTGGGCTGAAGTGTGGGGTGACTGGGCTGACGGGCAAGCACTTGTTGACGTGTTCGGGGGTGACTCATTGCCGCCCGCAACAGACGCAACCGCAACGCCTGTGCTTCAAGATATTAGTAACGCTTTACAAGATCTACAATATAACGCTAACAAGGCGCTGGGCTACTTAGGGCGGCTTGCTTATGCAAGTGAACCCCCCACAGGTTCAGGCGGCTCATTCTTAGACAAAGAAAACGCGTTCAGATTACTTGCGGGTGATGATCAAGCTTCAATCTTAAGCAATGACCGTGACCGTGACGCTGAACAGTTCACGGTGTATGTTTTAAAGGCGGGTGACAGCCTTTATGACGTGTCAATAAATGTATATGGTGACGTAACTTTATGGGCGGGCATTGCCCGCGCAAATAGCTGGCTCGATGCTCACACTGACGCGGGCGGTAATTTACCCCGCGCGGGTCAGCGTGTGCTTGTGCCTGTTGTTGACGGCGCGGCTTTGCTCACACTGTCACCGCAACTGATTGGCGGTCAATCACCCTTGCTTACTGACCTGTTACTGAGTGACGGTGACTTGACCTTATCACGCGGGCTGAATGATGTGCGGCTTGTGACGGGTGCTGATAACTTCTCACAAGCCTTATTGAATAGGTTGTCAACAGAGCGCGGTGAATTGCCTTTATCACTAAATTACGGCTTGCTTGATCACATAGGCGCACAGAACACAAACAAGCGCCCTGAACAGATCGCGCTTGACGTACTTGAGCAAGTGCTTGCTGATGAGCGCGTGTTAACTGTTGATAACGTGTCAATCAATCAGCAAGGTGACACGCTTGATGTACGCTTCAACGCGTCGCCTATTAGCGGCGACGTTGTGAGCATGATTATACCAGTTTAAGAAGGGGGTGATTAATGCCTTATACACCTAAGAGTTCAAACGATATCTTGCGCGATCTTCGCGGCATGGTACTTGGACGCACAGATTTAAATGATATCTTTGCGGGGTCAGTTATGAACACCTTGCTGGGCGCGGTCGCACAAGAGGTTGCATCTAGTGAGCGCCGCTTGTATGGCTTGCGTGAGGCGTTTTACATGCGTAATGCAAGCGGGCAAGACCTTGACGAACGCGTCGCTGAATTGCCCCCCGTCGGTATATCAAGAATAGACGCAACAAACGCAAGCGGGTCAGTGCTTACACTACGCCGCGCATCTAGCCTGAACAATTTAACAATACCAGCGGGGGCACTTGTTAAAAGTGACAGCGGCGCACAGTATCGAACATCACAGGCCGTTGTCATTACAGCGGGCAATCTGTTAGTTGATAACGTGCATATAGTTGCGGTTGTTGCGGGCAATCAGGGCAACGCGTTGAGTAATGAGATCAACACCGTTGTGACAGTGCCTGACGGCATACTTGAAGTTTACAACACCCAGCCTATCACAAACGGCACTGACCGTGAGAATGATGAAGACTTGCGTGAACGTGCGTTGCTTTATCTGCAATCTCTTACACGTTGCACGCGTTCAGCCTTAGAGTTCTTAGGCACATCATTCATTGCAAGCACAGGTGAACGCATGCGCTTTGCCCGTTTGTTTGAATCACCCCACACACCCGCATACAGTGAGCTTGTTGTTGATGACGGGTCAGGTTTAACCGTTGAAGCGGTCAGCGGCAATGCCTATGAGATCACAGGTGTTGTGCCTGAAAACGGCGCGTCAATCTTGTATCATCAAGCCCCCGCTACTGAACCACTCACAGCAAGCAATTTGCGAGTCACGCGCGGCGGTCAGGTCATCAACATACCAAACAGCGCAATAACATCTTTGCATGAGCGTGGTGTAATGTACGTTGACGCTGGTGTTTTGCAAGCGGGTGATGTGTGGGCATTGCGTAACTATAGAGTGTTTAAAGGTTTAATTAAAGAGTTACAGGCAGAGATTGAAGGTGACGTAAACAACCCGTCATTACTAACAGGCTTTAGGGCGGCGGGCACACGCTGTGTTGTCACACTAGCACAAGCCCAGTTTGTCAATATTGATATGACACTGAGCATTGACTATGACGTTGACTTTAGTGTGATTGAAAGCACCGTGCGTGAAACGCTTGTCAACTTTATCAACGGGCTTGCACCTAGTGAAACACTGTATGCTTCAGCATTGATTGAAGCGGCGCGGGGTGTAACAGGTGTGCGCGATATTCAACTTTATCAACGCGGCACAGAGAACACATTTGATAATCAATACCCCGCGTCACCGCGTGCCGCGATTCGTGTAAACTCTACATCAATTAATATATCAAACAATGAGGCTGTCTAAATATGAGTGAGACAAAGGTTTTATTTCACCCGCTTGAGCGGCTTGACCTGATTGATGTTGACGCATTACAAACACAGGTGCTTGACTATCTTGCACAAGTGACGGGCAATATACTAGGGCGTGACCAGTTCAGTGCTGAACGTGTGGGGGGCGTGCTTGCAAAGCCGTCAACAACAACCGTTGTCAACGGCGCGGGCGGCGCGTACACAATCAACTTCAGTGATTTCACTTTTCTTGAGATGAACACAGAGGCGGGCGGGCGGTCGCGTCAGGCACGGGTCACGACGTATGACGCAAGTGATTCATTTCACGGGGTATGCGACTTTTCAGCGGCGCGTCAAGTAATTCAATTGTATTACAATGCGGGCGGGGCGTTGCCCCCTGTCGGTGGGCAATCAGTTGTTTATCAAGAGAGTGTTCACGGCGCGGCATACTATCCTTTTGTGTGGGTAAGAAGCGCGGCGGTGACAGCAACAACAGACACCCGCCGCTTTTGGTCAGTTACCAACGGGCAAGAAATAACAAGCACCGTTGCAACACGCTCTGACAAGGCCGTTGAATTTGCTGTGCGCTACACGTCACCCGCTGGTGAGTGGGTGAAGGTTGCCCGCGTTGTTAATTGGTCACTGAGCGGGTCAACGGTAGAGCTTCAGCCGTCAGGTATTGTGTTCTTCACACTTACAGATTCAGTGTTACCCTTGCCTACGTTCGGCGGCGGGGTTGATGAATACCCTTCATATTATGAGCAATACAGCAACGTGAATGACGCGGCTGACTTCAGCGGTTTACTTGCGTGCTTCAAGGCCGTGCAAAATGAACTTTCGTTGCTACGTTCAAGCGGCACTTTTGATGCTACTTATGGGAGCACGTCAACAAACATGACGCGGTTGCCCCGCTTATCTCTTGACGGGTTGTATGACCGTACAACAGATCTTCAAGCACAACTCACAGAGACGCGTCAAATAGGTTCAGCGGTATTCACACTAGAAGCAAACCGACCAGCGGGTGAATACAACCTCACTGTTACAAATAATACGGTGGTATCAACCGCTTACCCCCGCGTCACACTCGCGGGAAACGCTGACCTTTCAATGTTGTTTAATAAGGTTAACCCGCCGTCAACGCCTGTTGACTATGCGGGCGTGCAGTTTGCACCACAAACCAGCGTATTCTTAAACAACTGGCACAGCGCACTTTCTATGTTTACTGTTGAAGTACCCTCATCATTTGATGGTTATGAGATCCGCATAAACCCTGTGATTGTGAGCGCGTATGTTGATGACTTCAACGCAAACAACGCAACATCATTTGACGCTATAGGCTCGACAAATGAGAAATTTGCACCCATAACAGCACACCTTGTGACAGATGCCCCCAGCGGGTCAGGTGACTACTCTGACATCATGCGTGTTGGTTTGCGTGAACGTAAAGATGAGAGCAACAGCCCTGTTTCATTCTATGGCGTGCGTGTTGCGCTTGCTGGTATTGATCAACTGTTAACCGCAACTCAGGTGCAACTTTACAAGGTGCGCGTTGCGGTCAAAGTTGATGTTGAACTTGTGGAGATTTAAAAGATGTTGATTGCATACGCAAGCGGGGCGGTAAACCCCACACAGTCACAGGTTGATGTGATTGTAGATTTACAAGGCGCTGATACGTTACCAACAAGCGCACCCGTTTACGGCGGGGGCGTTGATACAAGCAACACGGGTGCAAGCTTTGCGTTTAGTTGGTCACTGTTACGCAAGCCAAGCACAAGCGCGGGCGCGCTCAGTGACGGCACGTTACAGAATCCGATTATTGGTAGTGTTGATGTGTGGGGTAATTATCTTTTATTCCTTATCATCACAAACACGGTGACAGGTGAGACAAGTGAGACTGACCCGCTGACCGCGCCCCCGTCAGCGTTTGTCACGGTGCGTGTTCAGAGTGAACAGGCGGGGCTTGAGAAACCAGCGGCTGGTGAGCGTAATTGGTTTGATAAGGCGTATGAATGGGTTGACACGATTGAAGGGCATGAGACGCGCCTTGATACCCTTGAAGCGCAAGGGCACAGTGTGAGTGACCTGACTGATGTGACACTAGGCACGCTCACCAGCGGTCAAGCTCTTGTATATGACGGGGCGGGCTGGGTTAATGGTCAATCTGTGAGTGATCTTGACGGGCTGACTGATGTGACACTAGGCACGCTCACCAGCGGTCAATCTCTTGTGTATGACGGGGCGGGCTGGGCAAACACTGACACGCCGTCAACGCTGACTGTACAAGATGAATACGGCGCAGATACATCAACGGTTAACCTTTTGAGTCAACAGCTTGTGCTTGTCAGCGATAACGCAAGCACCGTGATCACACACGGCACAATCAGCGGCAACCCTAAACTAAGCATTGATGTTGCACCCGCATTGACCGTTGACACACTGAACATCAACGGTGACTTGACCGTGAACGCTGACGGCGGGGGGGTTGATGCAACAATCTTCATGCTCGATAACACAATCAACGCGCCCGCTATTACTTATGATACAAGTGAGAGTACCTTTAAAGTAAAGCGCACATCTAGTGAAGGTTTCAAAGAGATCATCACAGAAGCTGACACAGCAAGCGCAACTGATTACGGTGTTGCAAAGGTTGAAACTAACACAACAGGGTTCAACGGTTTAGGTAAGATACTTGACGTTGAGCGGCTCATGTTCACGGGCGCTGTTGACGGTATGATTGACTATAAGAACAGTACACAACACCATAAGACAAATGACGGTGACGTGCATGTTGATGTGCCTGACGCAACAAACATTGCACAGCACCCCGCAATCATATTCAAGAACATCACAGGCGACGAACTAGGCTTAAGTGACGTTGCTTTAATAATGGCCTCTAGCGGTATCAACACAACAACAGAATATGCGTTCAGCCTTGTTGTGTACACCACACTTGCGAGTCTGTCAGCAAACACGCCGTCAGCTAGCACCGCCTTGCCCGCTTATCAGCGCGTTGCAGATAATCAAGCGGGGGCGTGTGAGTTTAATTATGTTACGCACAACAGCGGCACGCCGCTGACTATACCCCCCGCCGCCTATTTCGGTATACTTGTAACAAGCGCACCTGATTACACAGGCAACCGCTTACAATGTACTATACAGGCGTTCAGGTTGATTAGTTAATGGCTGATTCAGGCTTTGGTTCAGTATCATACACACCCGCGCCTGACACATATGATGTGGGCTTTGGTTCACCTGACTCACTTGTGCGTGTTGCTGGCTTTGGTTCATCCTTCGATGTTGCACTGACCGCCGCTGACATAGTAGGGGGCGCGGCGTTGATAGGTGATGACGGCGGTGAACGCCTCGATATTGCGGGGCAATGGCACACACTTGCACCTGAACCTGTGCCCGCACACTCAAGCGCATTTACTGTTCACTTCATAAATGTGCTCACATCAGATGTCACACCCGCGCTGTCAGGCTATTTAGGCGGGCAAGGCGGGCAAGTGTTTACAAACGTCACGCAAACAGTAATTCACGCATATGCGCCCCCGCTGGCGCGGGGCGTGTATTCGGTGCGTGTGACACACAGCGGGGGTGTGCTCTTAATCAGCAACGCTTTCACGGTCATCACCCGCAACCGCGCGGCTGAAGTGTATTCTTTACGCAAGGCGTTGCCCGCGTTTTATAAACGCGGCGCGGTTACAGCCGTCAATGAAACACTTGACGCGTTACCCACATACACAAATCTTGAGGCGCTGACGCGCTCAATCGGGCAAGTTGTGCAACGCTTCAGCGGGCGTGCGTTCACCCTGTCAACTCAGCAATGGAATGAAGGTGACACAGCATTGCACGTTGAAAGCACGCTAGACTTTGACAGCGCGGGCGGCGTTCAGGTTGACAGCGTGCGTTTTACTTACACGGGCAAGACAGAGAGTACGTTTACAGGTGTGAACCCTGTAAACGGGCAAGCCCCCGCCTCACTCAACACTCACTCAAAGGTTGTGCGTTATGACAAGCCGCGTTGATACTGTACGCAATGAGATCATGTTACACCGCGCACAAGGGGCGGCGCTGAATAGGCTGTCAAAGTTTTACGGCTTTGAGCGCCCGCTCTTTATTAAAGATGAATACTGGACTGACGCGCTACGCAACGCGGTATATTCAGCGCGCGGCACACTGGGTGTGCTCACATCGTTTCTTGAATCTCTATTTGGTGAGTATATCAAATTTGCAACATACACTTTTGAAGTTGTTGACGCTGAAACGCTAAGATACAACGGCGCGGGGCTTGACCTGTGCAACCTCGCAACACGTTACATAAACATTAACGGCAACAGGTATCTTGCGGCGTATAATGACGGTGATCAGTTGCACTTGTCGAGTGTGTCAACGTCATACTGGGGGGCGGCTGATCTGAGCACTTTGACGGGGCAAGACGTGCAAGTCAGTGTGTTACCCTACATTATTCAAGAGTATGCGGGTGACGTGAAATTGATCATTGACGCGGGGCTGTTTGTTATACCCCCTACTTATTTAAGAGAGTATGCTGAAGCACGCCAAAACGAACCATACGGCGGGCACATACTTGACTTCTTTAGCAATGACCCCGCTGAACGCTTTAACAGCCCTGAAGCGGGCGCAAATCCCGCACCCCCCGCATACTTGTTGCTTGATGTATTCTTTGAGAGTTTCTTTGCTGTCATCAACAATGTGCTTGCGTCATCAATTAAGTTCACTGTGATAAATAAGAAGTGGTGTGACGACGCACCATCACTATTTAGCTCTCTCTCATCAACACTTAGATACGGCACGGCTGACCCCAGCGCCAGCGCAACACAGCCGTCACGCACACAGGATTGATACACCATGCAATATTTCAATGATCATCAAATACAACTTGCAATCATTTGTTCACTCGCGTCATTTGCCGTCACACAGATTGTGAAGCCCTTCATAAAAGAGTGCACTGACAAAGACAAGGCCGCCGCGCTTGTGCGTCTATCTGCTGTGCTGACGGGTGCGCTTTGCGGTTTCACTCTCACTTATGCGGTGTTTGATTTATGGTTGGGCGCGGGTGTAGGTGGTATAAACGCGCTTATTGTGCGGGTTCTAAAAGAGCGGTTGAAAGGTCAACACAACGCTTGACCTGTGCGTCAACCGTGTTGATACGTTCAATGATTACCTTGAAGCGTGCCGCAACAGCGGGGTCAGGTTCAACAATCACGGGCGCGGGCGCGGGCGCGGGCGCTAGTGTATCTTTAAGCACAGGCATGAAGCATGACGCAATGAGTAAACAAATAGCCGTCAAGGTGCGCCCGTGTTCAAACAGCGGTATTGATACCCCGCACAATGTGAAGGATAAGAAAAGATAGATCATGAAACAGCCCTGTGCGTGTGTTATAGTTTAAAAGAGCACACTTACTTTAACACAGGGTAAACAGATGAGCAAGATTGAGCAACCTGAGCATTATCAAGGGCGTGACGGCATAAGCGCAAACGACGTTATACGCGCCTTTAAATTGAACTTTGCGCTGGGCAACGTGGTCAAGTACATATTGAGAGCGGGGCGCAAGCCTAATGAGAGCGCCCTTGATGATGTGCGGAAAGCACTATGGTATTTAAATGATGAATACAGAGAGCGCGCGCACATGAACAACTCTGACTTAAAGGAGTTCGCCGCGCGTGAACAAAGGGGTGAAACACGCCGCACTTTTATTGACGCGCTGTGTGAGCACCGTGATGATGACTGACGTTTACTTTCAACTCATCACAACGTACTGGGTGAATCACTTTGCGTATCTTGAACAGGGGGGGTCAATTGCGGGCGCTGATAAGCGCAAGGCTAAATTCTTAAGCACGTTGAAAGGCTACTTACCTATCACGGCGCTCAAGTACAGTGACAGCCCACTCAGCATCACATTCAATGATGATGACGGCGGGCTGATATCCGTGACACAGATAAGTGAAACAGATGAACCGTTGTTTGCCGTTGACATAGGCAAGCACACACTGTTGACCGTTGAGCGTTTCAACGGGTGCTGGTCAGCACTGTATGCTGTAAAGGCTGAATCATGATTACAGGCGCGGTTTTAATTTATGCGGTTCTTGTAGGGGTGTACGCTTCAACGCCTTATGATTTCATGTTGTGCGTGCCCCCCCTATTTGCGCTCATGTACTTTGCAACAAAGCCCCGTGCTGTTGATGCGTTTGTGTTTGCGCCGCGTGATGCTGACATAGCTGAAGCGTTTGTTGAGCACATTGTTGATAATGACCCGCTGTATGACAGAGGCCGCGTACTAATTGTAAACACAGAAGCACTGCTGGATGAGTTAGATATAGAAGCTTGACTGTATTATTGATGTGTGCATAATACACGGATAACGCGGCGCTTTGCCGTGCGTCTTGAAAGGTACACACATGAAAACAGAACGAAAATCTGAGGTTGTCAGCTTTACAATGTCAACAGCAATGAAAGCCTTGCTTGATATGATGAGCAACAAAGCGGGATGCAACCGCTCGCAATATGTGCGCAAGTTGCTGGCTGAAGAACTTGAGCGCAAGGGGTTGATTGCTGTTGATGAGGCTGACCCCGCACGCCGTGACACTGATGATTATGAGGTTGAAGCATGATTAAGGGCGCTGTGATTCAACTCACACCTGACCTGTATGATGAGGCTTGTGAGTTAGGGCGCGCGCGGTATTCTAATAACCGTGAACACGGCGTGCTTAAAAGTGACATAGAGGGCGTTGACCCTATTGTCAGTGACAGTGAAGGTGTTGCGGGTGAATTTGCGTTTGCGCAAATGGTCAACGCGGGTGATGACGTATGGGCTGAAATCAAACGTATAGGCGTGACCAGCGCCGCGCAAGGTACTGACAAGGGTGATGTGACTTTTAACGGCCGTTGTATTGATGTGAAAACAACCAAGTATGAGAGCGGTCACTTGCTTGTGTATGCGCACAAGTTAGATAATGCGCAGATTGACGGCTATGCGCTCTTAACGGGATATAAGGGGCATTACACATATAGAGGTTATATAAGCCGCCTTGCTATCATTAAAGGCGTTGACACGGGGCGCTTTACCATGCAGAGCCGGAACACATATTGGGTTGATCAGGGCGCGCTTGAAGAATTACCTTTGCATCATGCTGACCTCGATGCTGAACTTGATGATGACGCGTTACTGATTGACGGGTGCGCGTGTGCAATCATTGGCACACACTGCGGGCGCGCTGTGTACTCATATGACTTACTGATTGAACATTTCATGCGTGAGTTCAGTGACCTTGATGACCCCTGTGAAGCGGCTGTTGAATGGGTTGCCTATAATGTAGAGAGAGGCATTGACTATCTTGACTCCGAGCGCGCGCCGCTGATCATACACTTAACGGCTGTTGATGAAGGGGTCAAATGTGGGTCGTGCTGAGCATAGTCAACACTTTAAAGATAACGCCGCACGTCAGCGTCAAGTCAGTTCACCTGACTGAAGCGGCGGCGCGTCAATCAGCGGGTGACAACCCTGAACACCTAGTTGTGAGGATAAATTGAGAGATGACGCGCGCCGCCAATATGAGCGGGACTACTACAACAGAGATGAGGTCAAAGCACGCCGCAACGCTCAACAGCGGGCGCGGTATAGGCGTAACCGTGCGCTTGAAACGCCGCAAGAGCGTGAAGCCCGCCTTGCTTATTTGCGCATGTGGCGGCGTGAACACATTGCAAATGAGACACCTGAGAAGCGTGAACACAGGTTGCGGCTTGCGCGTGAGTCAAACCGCCGCCGTTACAAGCGCAAGATAGATGCGCGCCGTGATCAGTGAGGCGGTCTTGTGCCTGTTCTTGATGTGGTATCTGATCAGGGCGCTTGATAATTAAGTTCATATAAAATCTCACTGGCAAGTTCAGCAAGCACCCCCCGATAAGTACGGCTAAAGCGCACGCCCCCCGCCTGTGGGCTTTCATCATACGCCGCGCTTGATACAAATAAAGATAAGCCCGTATCAGCCCAGCGTGCGCCCGTATCAATTTGTTGAGAATCACCTAACACAATCAATTGTGATGAGTCAGCAACACGGCTGACTAGAGACAGTAACTCATGTGAACTCAGGTTCTGAGCCTCATCAACAATCACAACACTGTTTTCAAAGTGCCGCCCCCTTACAAGTTCAACCGCCGCAAACTCAAGCTTGCCGCTGGTTTCCCATTCATCAAGAAACAGCGCCCCGTGATCTCCCATTATCTTGTTGATGTGCGCGGTGAATGATGTGATGTATGGTTCTAACTTCTCGCGCACGTCACCCTTCACAGCGGCGATTGCGTTACTCTTGCCCCCTATGAAGTAGGACGGCTTGACCAGCACAATGCGTTTATCATCTCTAAACATACGGTGTAACGCATACGCAACACTTATGTAAGTCTTACCTGACCCCGCAAGCCCCAGCGCAACAACACATGAGAACCGCTCCAGCGCATCGAAGAAACAACGTTGCGCCGCGTCCTTTGGTTCAACGCCCTGATACGCTTTTGACGTGGGGGTGACAAGGTGTATGTGATCACCTACAAGCACCGCAAGTGCTGACTGTTTGCGGTCATCAGTCTTTAGCACATAATACTTGCTGTTTACAGGTAAGGTCAACAGCCCAGCGTCAAGCCGTCTTTTCTTGTAAAGCTCATCAATCAGCTGACTGCTTGTTGTAACGGTTTGCAATTCTAGCATGTGCGCGCCCCCATTGTATAAGTGTAAGATTTATTTATTGTACACTGTCACCCCGTTCAATCACATCAATAATACCCGCCCAGTATGGCGCAATATCCCACTTGCGGCGGTTTACATGACTATGCCCAAATAGTGTCACACGCCCCTTGTCAACATCATCTTCATATATGCCGTCAGCGTCAGGCGCGGGCTTGAGAGGTATAGATAACGCGTTCATTAAATCCTTAATGAATAGCGCGGCGGCTGTACGCAAAGCGGGATGCAATGATAGCACCTTACGTTCACCGCGTGTTGACGGGTTGTTTATTATGGTGAGATCATACCCACCGTCTTCATAATGGTCAGCCCACTGAACGCCCGCTTGCTGACATATGTCTACACCCACAGTGAAGTCATTGACCTTACCCCCGTGCCACGCTTTATGCTTTATATCGAGAACCTGATAAACAACCGCACACCCGTCAACAAGCCCTATAAGAAAGTGAGAGCTTACCTTACGCGCGGGTGACGCGAACACATTAAAACAGTGTTGCGCGTTCAGCCCGCCCCAGTGAACACACACGCCGCTGACCTCACCTTTGCGCGGGCTGAAGTTACCATAACGGTGAAGGTCAAGCCCGTCACGCTCATCAAACGTCACAAGTTTATACTCATCACGGCGGGGCATAATAAGCGGCGCACCGTCGAATATTACACGCTCATTAACCGCGCCCATACGCCCAACAAGCAAGCCGTATGTTTGCCGCCCTAGTTTACCGTCACACTCATGCGGGCTTAAGCCGCACGCCTTTTGAAACTCATAAACGGCGGTTGCAAAGCGTTGCCCGTCACGCCGTGTGCTTAGTGTTGGTTCAGCGTCAAGCATCTCATCAAATAGCTTGAGGTCAACTTTGCTGTTGTACTTTTGCGCGGCGGCAAGGTTGAAGGGCTTAATGTTCTCACTCATTGCTTACTCACTATGGGGTAAAGGTTAGAGTGTAAACTATAGGTCAATCCTCGTTTATGTTCAACCGCGCAAGAATATGGCGTGTCTCTGTATCTGTAAGCTCAACGTCAAAGCCGTGCGTTTCACTGTAAGCGTCAATGATATACCCTGACGGACTCAGGGTGACGCTTATAACGTCCTGATCACCCCAGCGGGTCAGCGTCACATGATAGTGTTTAATCTCAACTGTGTAAGGGCGTACCATATCAAGTCACCGTATACGGCAAGTCACAAGCCCCGCCTGAACATGCACCGCCCGCTTCAATCTCAACATCTTGCGTCATGTTATCATATACAACGGGCGCGGGATTTAGCAGATCTTTAAACCGCTGGGCAATACGGCGCTTCTCATCATAGTGCGGATCATCTTTGTCAGGGCTTTCATATACCTGTTGATAGGGCGCTTGTTGATAATCATAATCACCTGACCCCGCAAGCAAAGACACACCTGTGAACAGGTCACGGTGCGCCCATAGGTAATCACGCACCGCTTCAAAGTCATCAACCGTCACAGTGATAGAGACATTATGGTGAGCACCTTCAAGGCGGTCAACCGCTGTGCCTGTGCGCACCCATTCTGTATTTACGGTCTTTGCAATTTCAAGATGTTCAAGTGATGATAGATCGTCTTTAACCATTGCGGCGGGGGGCGCGGTGCAAGCAAATTCAATCACCTTTAAGCCTGACCCCCACACTGAATCTACACAGTGTGACGGGTTTGCCGCCTCATACCGTTTAAAACAATCCTCATCAGGTTGCGCTTGTACGCGGCGGATATACGCATGTGCATGATAAGGGTGAACGCCCGCACTAGTACCTAACACAAGGCTGGCTGTCCCTTCAGGCTTAACGCATGTGACCCGTGAAGCGGGCGGGATATTCAACCGCGCCGCATACTCTTGATTTGTGCGCACAGCTATCTGTGCGGCTTGCTCAAGCGGTAAATCATCCCGTGATAATAAGCCCGTAATCGAGACACCTAGCAGACTCTCACGCTTTACAATACGCTCAGTGATTGAGCCGAGATAAGGGAAATGAACAAAGCGTGCTTGATGTGTGCCTAGTATAGCCGCGCACCGCACCGCCTGAATAAACGTGTAATCATCATCAGCCGCCGCCGCGTTCACGGTTGTCAGGTTGCACATTTGCCAGCCTGAATAAAACGCAAAGCCGTTGCGTTCATGAGCGTCACGGCGGGCGGGGTCAACAAGATCAAGCGTATAACGCTCAACTGTTTCACCGTCACGCGTGATCAAGAGGGGGCACATGGTTATTTCAACACAGGGGTTGTTGATGTACTCAGTTGACGGTGAAAATATAAACGCGGGTTCACCATATTCTTGCGTTGACTTGAACAGGTTGTCATATGCCTTGCGGGGCGTGTCAGGTGTACACATTGCGCTGATATTAGCGCGCCCCCTTTGTGGGTTGTCAATGAACCAGTTGCCTGTCTTGCACCGCGTCATTTCATCGTCATCAATGCTGAATATTGCAATAGTGGCTGACCGCCGCACACCCCCTGATAACACCGCGTCAGCAAGGTGCATTGTTGCATCAAACGCGTCAAGAGAAGATAAGGATTGATCACTAAACGCACCGCGTGACCATAACAAATCAATCTTCTCAAGCGCGCGCTTGAGGGGGGCGGCAGAGGGGGCAAGCCCCCCGTGACGCAATTTAGATGACTTACCCCTAATCAGATCATAGTTGAACAGGGGGCGGGGTGATTGATTAAAGTAATGATTTGCGAGCGCCCGCACAGCATCCGCCCAGCCTTCAATGCTGTCACTTATGATGTGCTCATATTCACCGTCACCTTGATTGAATATGAGCGCGGCGACGTGGTGACGCTGAACAGAGAAACCCACACCACAGCCGCACAGCAACAAGTAAAAGGCTTCAGCAAAGAACGCGGGGCGGTCAGCAAAGCTGACCGTGCAATTATACAGGCGGGCGTTCTTCTCTCTTATCGCATCACCACCGAATTGAAGTGCGCGCTGACTTGCCGCAATACGCTTCTCTAATAGATACCGCCTCACTCTGTCATGATCTTCATCAAGCTGGTGCAAAGTCAACATGCGGTCAACCGCTTCTGTGTACGTTTCACGCCGCTCATCACTCTCTAACAAGCGCGCATATTTGCTTGTGAAGACGTAGGTGCTTAGGTTTTCATTCATGCATAGTGCCTTAAGATATGAGTGTTTAGATGCAACACCCCGTCAGTGACAGACACCGCGTATTCAGTGAGAGCGGGCTTGGCCCAACTCTTACCTTTCGGCGGTGTCTTGAACACAGGGTAGGGTATACAATACCACTCACCACGCAAGCGAACAAGCACAAGCGCAATGCGGTTCATGTTAGATAATTGTTGAAGCTGGGCGTGCTGTGTATCATCAAGAACAGAGACAGCAACGCGGTCAGCCTCTCTTGACTTTACCTCTATCATGCCCGCGTTGCACGGCGTGAAGATCGAATAATCACACCCCGCTTTCTCAGTGGCTTGCGCCTTGAATATCTTACCCCCTGTTAAGCGCCTGTATGGTTCAAACCGCTTGAAGATCATGCCGTCAAGGTCAGTGTTCAACAATATCTCTTCAGCCTCACGCCCGTTCACCTTTGACTTGTAGCCCCTTTTCTGTGCGGGTGTTAGGGGTGTACGCTTGCGCCCCGCTTGATATGACCTCATAATATAGTGACCTCTCTTTAGTTTACACACCTACCTGTAAAGGCGCTTATATGTTTAATACACATGAGATCATAGCACAGTTCAAGAGTGAACACGCTCATGAGATGTTAGCCCTAAGCATCACACGGCCAAACATAGATATATATAATGAGGCACAGTTTTACCGCGCGCTGTTCAGTTTTGTATGTGAGGTCAACGCGGTTGTGAGGCTTGACGGTAAGGCGCGGCGCGGTGTCTCCATATATGAGGACTACTGGCACGCCGCCTGTGCGCTTATGCCTGACGACGTTGCCCGTACTGACCTCTTACACGCGCTACTCTTCATCTATATCACATCACAGGGTCATGACGTGTTAATCACAAGAGAATGGGCAACACGGCGGGGCACGGTGCTGGGGCGGCTCATCAATGAGCGCACGCTTGCAAGTGAGGTTGTCAACGCCTTGCGGCGTGAGGCTTGGCTTGACGTTGACGCTATTGAAACCCTGATAAAACGCGGTGACGTGTTCGACAGCTAGAACACGCGGGGCATAATTCTGTAGAGTCCTACACACAAATTAAATACCTGTTTTGCATTTTAATATTGTAATTTATATTTATTTATTGTTTCACAGTCTCTAGTAATGTGCTCATGCGTGTTCTAACAATACTGAGCGCACACCCGCAAAGGGTATGCTTTACGGGGGCTTATAGGTTGCTGGACGCGGTGCTGTATTACATCGACCAAAACGCACTTTGAACTGTGCAAGCGCGGTTCTTGCCACCGTTGCACGGTTCTGGAAGTGTACAAGCCCCCCGTTTTGGGCTGTTAACTGTGCTTGTCCATGTCTTAAAGTGTGTTAACGGTGCTTGTACACATTGCCAAACCGTTCAATTTTAGCATCATATGTGCTTGTCCACTACGTCACACAGCGTTTATCCGTGCTTGTACACTACGCCCCGAACTGTACAAGCGCACGTCAGAACTGTACAAGCCCGCGCTCATCACCCGTGCCTGTGCCCGCGCTCATCAGGGGGGCGTGCCTGTGCCCGCGCTCATCAGGGGGCGTGCCTGTGCCCGCGCTCATCACCCGCGCCTGTGCCCGTGCCTGTGCCCGCGCTCATCACCAGTGCCTGTGCCCGCGCTCCTCACCCGCGCCTGTGCCCGCGCTCATCACCCGCGCTCATCACCCGTGCCTGTGCCCGCGCTCATCACCCGCGCCTGTGCCCGCGCAAGGCACGCGCAACGTGTGTAACAATCAGCACGCCGCACCGCGCAAGTGTAAACCTGTTGACGGGTTCAGCGATTCGTTCAGCAACGTCAATGCCCCACAGTGCGGCTTGTTCACACTCTGTGATTGAAGGGGCACGCGGTGCATCTTGCACGGGTGTCAAGTCGTAGCATGTCGGGTGCTCATCACTAGCACACATCTCAGTATACCCACTTTGCGCGGCGCACGTGACAGCCGTACTGTTGAGCGCCCTGTTCAGTGATCAGCGCAACGGTGCGCGGGGTGAAGCCGCTAGTGTGTGCGGCAAGGTAGAAGTCAATAACCTCATTTGAAATCGACGTTGCAACATACTTCTGTGCGGTGAACTCACAGAAGGGCACGCGCCCCAGCCCTTCGGACATTGCATACAGGGTGTTTGCCGCCCGTGCAAATGCAATAGAGCGTCCCGTATCACCCGTCTCTTTGTATGCCTTACTCAGCCCCCACAGATGACCCGCAACAGCGCGGGCGTTTGTGTATGACCACGTTGTGAACACTGAGGCGCGGCTGATGAGGCGCGCATCATAACCGTGCTTGATTGCCTGTACAGCGAGCTTGTAAGCAACCTTAAGGGCAACGCCCAGCTTGCGCTTGATAAACCACATTACTTTATTGAACTCTGTTGTGAATAGCATGTTGGTGCTCTCTCTTGTGTCTTGTATCTTGTGTCTTGTGTCTTGTGTCTTGTACCTTACAAGCACAGTTATATCAGTGCTTGACCACTATGTCAAGTGTTCAAGCACATTTATTTTAAATTAATTTGTGCGCCCGCGTAAGTGCTTGTATACTATGGCTTTATGCTGTGCCCGTTCTCACGCCGTGCGGTGTTTGTTAAGTTTACTCGTTGCCTTAGCAAGCACATCTTGAAGTGAGCGAAGTGCGGCGGCATCACTCCTGAACCGCTTGAAATCAGTCTGCTCAATATAAAGGGCAAGCGCGCCCGCCGCCTCATCAAGAACGATTGACCAGCTAGCCGTCATCTCATCAACATACTCATCATAACAGGCAAGCCCGCGAGTGCTTGCCCCGTGCATATAGCACGCACGTTTGATTGTGCTGATAAGCTCAGTCTCTTCATCAAGAACACGGCGCGTTAACAGTGTCTCAACAGCGGGGGCGGGCGCTTTCTCAACAGCGGGGGCGGGCGTTTTCTCAACAGCTGGGGCGCGGCGTAGTAAAGGCAACTCAACAGCGGGGGCGCGGCGTAGTAAAGGCGAATCAACAGCGGGGGCGGGCGCTTGCTCAACGTCAGCGAGCGTTAGAGGTAAATTCCACACAGGCACGCCGTTGATGCAAGGGTTGAAGTGACCCCGTGTGATGACTTGCCAAACCACATCTTGAATTGTAAGGCCGCATGGTGTCATGGTGTTGAATCCGTATGCGTCATATATTTCAGCGGTTGTCATTGTCGTGCCTGTGAACCAGTTAATCTTAGTCATTGGTCTTGCCTTATGTCTTGGGCGGCTGTGCCGCGCTTTGTTCTTGTACCTTACAAGCACAGTTATATCAGAGCTTGAACACTATGTCAAGTGTTCAAGCACATTTATTTTAAATTAATTTGTGCGCTTGTGTAAGTGCCCGTATACTATAGCTTTATACCGTGCCTTTGGAGTCTGTTTATGTATGCCCTTGAAGTTATCATTGCTATGAATGACCGCCGCCCCGCCCCGCGTCAGTGTGAAACGTGCGGGCAACGTGTTGAGGCGCAAACAGCCCCGCCCCCGCCTGTTAAGCCCCCGCCCATTGTGCAAGCTCCTCATCAAGCGCCTGTTCAAACTCGTAATTGATGAAGCGCCCCGCGTGCCCGTGTACGCTGGTCACTTGTAACTGTTTAAGCAAGCCCCGCACATGAGAGCGGCGCACCGTCACCTGTATTGCGTCAGGCGTGTACCCGTAATCATTCAAGATGTGAACGGCGCGGGCGTGAGCGTCACCCCAGTAAGCACGGGTAAGCGGTAACGTTAACATGTCACTGGGTGACAGCACGGGCGCGGGGCGCACCGCATGCAAGGTGTCATGCACGCGCTGACTGGTGGCGGTGTACTGTTCTGTGAACGCTGTATCTTCAGCCCACTCATCATCATCACCGTCATCAGTGTCAAGGTCAGCGCCCCCGTCAGCGGCTATAAGGGGCGCGGCGCTGAATGTGTCAGGGGCGGGCGGCGTGATGAGCGGCGCGGCGTTGAAGGTGTCTGTGGCGGGCGCGGGCGCTTGTTCTAGCGCGCTGATAAGCGCGTGACAGGAACGGGTGTTGATCTTCATTGTGTGCATATCACGCAACACCCGCAACAGGTCAGCGGCGTGCGATTTCAAAACAAGCGTGTGTGTGCGTGTGACGGCTGACACCGCGCCGCTGATAAGGTGCTTGTCAATGAACGTGAGCACGCCCCGCGCTTGCTCGCTGGTTCTTATTCGTATGTGACAGGGTAAGCAAGCGGGGGCGGCTTGTCTGCGCTTTACATCGACCGCGCCCCCCGTTGCCTGAATCACGCGGCGGGCGCACTTCATCTGTGTGCGCTGGTCAACGCCTGTGAGCGCGTCAAGCTCACTGACAAGCGCGTCAGCGTCAGTGAACGTCACCCATTTAAGATTAAGGGTTGCGGCGGGGCACAGTGAGAAGATTTCAAGTTGCTTGTTGCTGAGTCGCTTGAGTGTGTACAAGGGCGTATCACTTTCATTAGGCTTTGCGGGCTGGCGGCACTTGATACAGGTGCACTTGTGAACGTCACAATATGCGCCGTTGTGCCTACCTGTGAGCGCCCCCGCATAACAGGGTTGATAATCAGGTTGAAGGTCAGGGCGGGCGCTTTGTGCGGCGACCGCATCGAGTCTGTCAATGTATGATGAGACAAGCGCCCCCTGTGCATCAATCAAGTGATACTCAGCACGGCGGGCGGGCGCTGGCTCAACAGCGGGGGCGGGCGCTGGCTCAACAGCGGGGGCGGGCGCTGGCTCAACAGCGGGGGCGG
>Ga0098048_1000116_pt1 | contig 37657 bp, 50 predicted proteins | sample 13_taG_FD_75052 | JGI IMG/M metagenome (GOLD analysis project Ga0098048, IMG submission 75052) | Marine viral communities from the Subarctic Pacific Ocean - 13_ETSP_OMZ_AT15268 metaG | ecosystem: Environmental > Aquatic > Marine > Oceanic | place: Pacific Ocean | collected 2015-01-16 | reverse complement strand
CTTGAATTGATGTTATACTATCTGATGTATTTCCCCACTTACCATAAAGAGCTCGTACTTCAGGTATGTTACTACTACCTGAACCTGTTGTGTTTTGTGCAACACCTTCCCCAATTACAAGTTTTTCTTTATTTGATTTGTTTATAATATATCCCGTCATATATCTTGGCGTATCGTTTGTTGGTGCATAGAATAGAATACCATCTTCACTAGCTGATGAACCTGCTTGTTCATTAGTACCGTTTGTGTCATAACGACTATTATAGTTAGCAGTTTCATCGGAATTGAATCGTAGCCAAGAATAACTTGTTCCATTTGGAACTGTGTATAGTTCAAACATTATATATTTTTTTGCTGGTATGTCACCTGTATCAATAAGTGAACCTGATGAAACTGAAACATCTGCTAATTCTTGCCAAAAACTACCATTATCTGTATTTGTTCCACTTGTCTTTGATCCTAAAACAACAATTTCTGTATCTGTATTGAAAGTACCACCTTGAACATCATGTGTTCCATAAGATGTGATAGTATCTGTGTTTGCCCATTTTAAAACACCTTCCATTCTGTTTGGTGCATTAGCAGCTCCACTTGAACCACTATTAACTGTACGATAATGTGCAAGTTTTTCAATAGCAGAACCATTACTAATATAAACCACACTAAGAGCATGACCACTAAATTGTTCACTTGTATCAATATGTGGTTGATTGCCTGCTGAATTATTATTACCACCGTTATATTGTCTTGAACCGGAATAACTTTGATTACTGTCACCGTTATATCTTGGTCTTAGTTCTACTGTTCCACCTGTTGCTATACCAAAATTCAATACCATTAAAAATGGGTAATCTGTTGTGTTCAAACCTGAAACAACTACATCATTAGTTGAACTACCACCAACTGTTGTTCTACCCAATTCTACCCATGATTTTGCAGAATAAGATTCAACACCTACTCTATCAGTTGTTATACCTGTTGCTCGATTACCACTTAGATATTTAATAGCCATATTTATTTATTCAATCCCCTTGCTTTTATATATTTGGTCATTATTCTAACCACGTACTCCTACCTTTCTGAATTTCTATTTTATTATGGTCTATTGTAAAAACACCAGCTTGAGTATCGTAAGTATCACCCATAACAAAATATCTCATACCTGTTCTTCCAGCTAATGTGTATGTTCCAGTATGTGCAGGGCTAGAATATGTATCATCGGTAAATCGCTTTATTACTGCACTTGTTCCATCATAAGATAATTCCCAATAATATGTAGTGCTATCTGTAAATGTTAAGTTTTCATTTGGATCAGTTCCCCATGTTAATGAACCATTATCCCAAGAACCAACTCTTGTTTTATTACTTTGAATATGCCATCTAAATGCTACACAATCAGCAGAATTCTGTGCCTGACCTATGACAAATCCTTGTGTTGATGAATAACTACTGTTAGATGAAAATCCCCAATAACATACAGCATTACCACCACCATCTGTATGTGAAGAACCTGTTGTGAAATTAAATCTCATTACAAATTTATCAGTTGCACTTCCTGTGTCAAATACTGCGACACAACCTGAATCAGATGAACTATTACTGTTTGTTGCCTGATTTATTCTAAGTTTGCCACCTGTTAATGAAGTTGTTGCTGAACTCTGATTTCCTACCATTGACCATGCTGATGAATCTGTTAATGATGGTTCAATGTTAGAATGTCCATCTAGCTTCCATGTATTATCAGATTGTTTCCACCAGTAAGAAGGTGAATCATCTGTTTGTTCAAAGATTGTATTAACTGGTAGATTAGTCATTCCATCTAATTCACTTGTTGATGAAGCATCGTTTTTACAACCATCTAATTGTGTTGAATCATCAAATATTTCCAAATCATCTAAAGTTCCGTTCATTGTTCTACTACTATTTCCACCTTGACCACTACCTGATTGTAGATATCTCAATGAAGTTACACCACTTGGGATAGCAAGTTCTTGTGAAGTTCCTACTTCTGTTCCACCATAAGAATCCGACCACAGAGTTAACTTTGCTTTTGTAGCTGATGTTCTTGCTAATTCTACATATAATGTTTGATTGTTTGACGGTGTAGTAACATTTGCACTGTTAGTTTTTGTACTTCCATCACAAGTTGTAATATGATAACCATAACTACCAGTTGAATCATTTAAGTGAACACCTATTCCATTAAAGCTTGTTGAATCAGGATCAGTAGTGCTATTTGACAAAGCCATTAACCATGAACTAGGTGCATTTTGATTTGTTATAACCCATTTAAATCTCATAGTCCATTTTGAATCGTTAACTGTCGAACCACTTGTATAATCTGTCAAATCATAATACACTTTTTTCATAGCACCAGTGTTTGTTGTTGTGTTATGTCTTATGTGACCAGCACTCGTATCAATGTAAACTGTGTTTGATGTACCAGAAGTAGTTTGTGTCCAATCTGTATTTGACGAAAAGTTAAATGTATAATCAGGTGTATTTTTTAGTGCTTCAAGAGATGTACTATCCATAGTATAATTTGCTTTTAGACCTGACTTGTTAGTTAATGATGAAACTAATTGTCCATCGCCTGCTGTGAATGATAAATCAACATCTGGATCACCACTTGCTGTGGCAGATTCCCAAAACTTGATATTATCTATCCAACCAGCTTTGTTTCCTTGATAACCATTTTGGATTTTAATATATCTTAAACCTGTAACACCTGAACCTATTGTTTTATCATTTGTCCAAGTAGTTGAGGAGTAATCTGAATTATGTTGACTTAGTGTATATGTTGTTCCACTTCTTTTCATTTGCATATAATATGTTGTACCTGCTGTAACTGAACCAAGACTATCTGTTTGATTACCTGTTGCATCATTTCTTGTTCCATCTGCTATTGATTGTCGCCAACCATTACCTGAATAATTAAAGGTGTTTAGTGCATTGTTTGTAGATGTCAATATACCGTCATTACTTGATAAAGAAACGAATGTCATTGAAGCACCACCATTGTTTGAATCGTATGATGTTAAATTCATTTCATATCTCATTACAAAATCACTATCACCTTTTGCACTTCCTAGATCATACCAAATTCTGTGATTACCTCTTGATTCTGCATTAATATTTAGTTTTCCACCTGATATTTCATGGTCAGTTCCACCTTGATCCCAACCTGAATCACCACCTACATTATTATTTGCTAACTTTCCAATTTCTGTTGCAGTAAGGACACGTTTCCAAATTCCAATATCATCAAAAACACCTTTGTAATCATTTCCGTTTCTTGCATTACCACCCAATCTTAATTTTGTGCTAGGATTACTAGAACTAGCTGAATAACCTGACAATGATGTTTGTGCTTGTTGTGTTCCATTAACGTATGATGTTAAATTAGTTCCATCATTAACTACTGCAAGATGTGTCCATTCACCATCTGTTGGCGTTCCTAGTGAAACGCTTTTAGTTGCACTACCATTTGCCGTATAGTATGTTAACGCACCATTAGTTGCTGTATAAATACAAGTTCCGACATTACTAGATGTTGCCCCGTTTGTATCTATAACACAAGGTTCACTTCCACCTTGTGTTCCATCTCTTTTTAACCAAAATGCTACTGTTGAATTACTACCATCTGAAAGAAATTTCCAATCACTTGCAGAACCACAATCAACATAATCATCTGTTCCATCAAAAGAATAAGCAGGAACAACTGTTGTGCTATACTGTACAACTCTATCGCCTGTATCTTCTAAAACGAACATATCTTTTCCACTATTACCAAAAAAGACACCATTTGGATTTACATCACCAAAAGCTATAGATGAATCTGCTGAACCCATTGTAGTTAAATCATAAGCTGATGTTAGTGAATATTCTTCTATTTTATCGTTAGGGTTTTGTTCAGCAATAAATAATTTAGTTCCATCATTGTTAAATGCCAACGACTTCCATGATACACCTGACACACCTGACGTTGTTTGTGTTGCAGAAGCAGTTGTTAAATCATAAGCTGTTGATAATGTATATTTTCTAAGAATACCCTGATCTGATCCTGATGAATAACCTGTGCAAACATAAAGATTTGTTCCATCTGAATTTATTAAAATTCCATAAACATAAGCCCAACTACTAACATCTAACGATTGTCCACTATCTACACTTCCTGCTGTTGATATATCCCATGCAGAACTTAATGTCCAACGTTTGATTATATTAGATTCTGAACCACCAACATACATTTTAGTTCCATCTGCACTAAATGTAATTCCCTGTGGTATTCCAACATCTGTTCCTATATCTTTTGATTGTGAAAAAACTGCTGTTGTAATATCCCATGCAGTTGATAAGTTCCATTGATAAACTGCTTCGTTAGCCCAAGGCGTAGATTCATCACCGACAATATACATTTTAGTTCCATCAGCACTCATTGTAAATCCATTTCTATAACCACTTGCAGAAGGATTGCTTGTTACTGCAATTTCGCTTTTCTCATACATTTTTGTCAAGTCATAAGCATCAGTAGTTGTTTTTGTAAATTTACCACCTGTTAATGTAATTCCAGTATTTGAACCATCAGCACTTGAACCTAATGAATCTACAACTCTATCAATTTTAGTTCCCTGTATTCTCTTTGCTCCTAGATGTGTAATTGTCAATTATGCTGTACCTCTTTCTTTCCAAACATTTGCAGTATTGACGGTTTTACCTGTGCCACTATTGTATAAAGCAGAAATTTGATCTGCACTTAATGCTACATTCCAAATTCCAGTATCGTCTATTTTTCCATCATAATAATTTCCACCTTCATTTCTTCCAAAATATGTTGCAGTAGAAATGGTTGCAATTTGACCTATACTACTTGTGGTAGCTTCTAATGTTCCATTGATGTAAATTTTAATTTGCCCTGCTGATTTATCATATACTGCACCTACATGATACCATGTTCCATCTGAAAGTGCAGTTGTTCCTATTACATTTTTAACAGAACCATCATTAACTCTAAATTTTACTTTGTTATCTGTTGTTTCAGATAATAATTCCCAAGCACCGTTAGAACCTTTCCCTGCAAATCTTTTATCAGTAATGTTATCAGTATTAACCCACATACATATTGTTCCACCACTCAATAGATTAAGACCTGAATTAGTTCCAAGATTTACATAATCATCTGTTCCGTCAAAGTCATAACAACCTGTGCCTAATTTTTCATTGGTAGTATCTAATGTTGCACCACTAACTGTGCCATCTGCTGAACTGCCTAGTCCACTTGCAAATCCATTTGTTGTTGTGGCTTGATTTACTAAACCACCTGATGTTGAATCAAAATTATAATATGCTATACAATTATCTTTTAGAATGGTGTTTCTAAAGATTTTTCTTGTATCTGTTTCTTCATATCTAGAATTTGTAGGAACGTTTGTTAGTGTAGTTTTTTCATCTGTGAGTATTGCTTCGTTAATTACAACATTAGAAACAGGTGCAACATCTAATGGATAGTATGCTTTAATACCTGATTTATCTGATAAGCTTTTCACTTGCGTTGTTTGTAATGCAGATATTGTTGAAGCTGGTATAACTTTATTCCAAAAACAAACATCTTGCATATAACCTGTTAATGCGTTTGAACCATTACTGAAATTTCCCATTCTACCCAAGAACCAATTTGTTGAATAAAATGTTGGCTTTTTTGTAATTGGTGATGAAGAAACTAATGTGCCATCTAAATATGCGTTTTGAGTGCCTGAACCTGATACGCTTTGTGTGACTATCCAGTTATGCCATGTATTTGCAGATATGCTTCCGTTAGCACTTATATTTTCATCACCATCATAAGCCCCTGCATCATTTCCGGCGCAATTCATTTTGTAATCGCTTGAATCTGAACCTTCCGTTCTATTAGAAAACGTGTAATATGGTGACGTATGTGATGTAAAATCTTTTGATAACATTCCTTGTGTTCCACTTGTCGAATCAACTCTAAACCAAAATGACCATGATATGTCACCAGTTTGAAAACCTGTAAAGTTATTTCCTAAGTCAACCCAATCAGGATCAGAAGCTACAAATCTAAATGAACCATCACCGAATTTTTTAACAGAAGTGCTTAATGTAGCACCACTATTAGTTCCGTTTGCTGATGAACCTAAACCATCTATATATCCTAATGTAGAACTTCCTTGTATTCTATTACCGCTTAGGTATTCTACCAATTTGAATAACTCCTAAGCTAACTGTACTTCTACAGCTACTCCGTTTTTCCAAACTTTTGCGAAAACGCCTTCGTTGTTAGTATCTACTTTTTTAATATATATATCTCGATTGCCTGCCCCGACACTTGAATAATTGTTATTTGTATCACCAGCGTATGCTGTGTTAGTTGTGTTTATGAAAGCTGCATTTATAGCTGCTCCACCTGCATCACCCCAAACAAGTCCTGATGCTGTACTAGAATCTGCCTTTAGTGCTTTACCATTTGCACCTACTGGTAATCTTATATTTGCTGATCCACTATGAACATAAACATCACCTTTGGTTGTAAGTGGACTTGAATCTACTACTTGCCATGAGTTATCACCTCTAAGGTATTTTGTATTATCAGCTGTTCCTGTTGCACTTAATTGTGCAAGACCAACAGCATCATCTGCCATTAAAGCATTTGTAATTTGATCATCTGCTATTTTAGCAGTTGTTACTGCATCATCTGCTATGTTTGCAGTTACTATTGGTGTTACTATTTGACTGTTAGTAATAATCCAATCCCCGATAGCTGAAGGATTATCTACTTCTGAAATAAGACTATCGCCTTCTTGTAATGCTTCTGAATAAAATGTTCCTGCGACAGATACAACATAGTGATCACCTTTTTTAATAGTTCCTGAAGAAGGACTACTATCCAAGTTTGGACTATTTGTATTTGCATTATAAGCACCTTTAAGTGTAATATCTGAAGATATTGCTACATCTACTTGACCTTTTGTAGCTGCATCGGTAGCTGCTGTACCATCTGCTAATCCCGTAATTTTTTGTGAATTTAATGCAACTGCACCTGTTGGAGCTGCCATTTGGTCTAATCTGTTTACTTGAACGCCTGTATCAAAATCTGAAATTGTTGTATGAGCTTGTGTTCCTGTATGGTTTGCTCTTGCTAGTGGATCTGTTGCTAATTTACTATTTGCAATAGAGCCTGCTAACATACCATTAGTTACTTTTGTTGATCCTATTGCTGTAACTCCTGCATTACTAATTGTTACATCGCCTGTTACATCAACGCCTGTTGGAACATTTGAGCCATTACCTACCAATAATCTACCACTTGTTAATGATGCTAATTTTGAATGGTCTATTCCTGCACTTGACTTAATATTTGCATTGTCAATGTTAGTAATACTGTTACCTGTTCCATCTGCATCTATTGTTGTATTAAGAAGTGTTTTTGTTCTTGAATCAATTAAATTTAAAATACTAACTTTTCTAGGATTCTTTGATGAACCCGGAGCATCGACAACATAAAGAATATCATCTGTTGACGGATTAGTAATTTCAGTTAGTGCTGTTAGATCTGTCATATATTTTTACCTCGTTACTCCCCTTCAGGAATTACGAGTTTTATGGTTGTTTCCTCATTACATTTTCTGCAAGTCAGTTTCTCACCATCTTGATATATGAAAACGAAATGTGGTGTTGCACACACAATATCGTATCCTTTTGAATTTGCCCCTGTTATATTAGGACAGTTAAACCAAAATCCCGGTACACTTGAATCAATACCTTTAATCCATGTTTTACCATTTTCATCTGCTTCACTCTCAAAAAAGCCTTTATCTTCTTGCCAAGTATATTCTCTACCAGCAGAATCATGTTGAATTGTCTTAGAAATTCTTGCAACATCTTCTTCTGCTTGTTTTCTTAATTCAGCTTCAGATGTGGATTCATTAAATTTAGGCATTATGATATAATGAATACGGTTTAGTATTTAAATATTTTGGCTCTAGATGAAGCGAAATATATCATATAATATATAATATATGCGTATATATCACTTGAAAATTTATACTATGTCTATGGGTTAGAGTCGCCTTGTATTCCTAGTGTGTATGTATCCAAAGCTGCGGATGCACTAGAACCTACAATGTATTTTACCCAAATTCCTCTATAATCGCTTGCATCAAGACTACCGATTGCAATTCCACCTGCGTAATTTGCTGGTGTAGTAAAGGTAATTCCTGAAGGTGCTGTGGTTTCATTAGCGAGTGCTGTTGTTGCGGTGTTTTTTGCTTCTGCTACGAGTGCCATAGCAACGCTTGTATCACCTGAACTTGTTTGAGTATCAATGTAAAATTTAGGACTAATATAGGTAAGTGAGCCATGTTCATTTTTATAATAATAGTTGTGATAAATGATAATTCCTGAAGAAGCTTCTGCTGAAGTAATATCATCCATGTCGTTATTCATAACGTTTGTAGTAATAATACCGCCTGAAGCTGTTGACATAGCACCGCCATAAGAAGCATTAGCGTTAGTATTACTTGCTCCGCCTGAGTATCTTAATTTAATATCGGAAGATGCGATTGCCATGAGTAAATTAAATATCTTTTACTATTTAAGTATTATTGAGGATCTTCTTTATGTTTTGGCTTTGGTGGCTCTATAAGTCCTAATTCCTTCCTAATCCAGTTAAATTCCCCTGAAAATCCCTTTGATTTTTGACAAGTATGGAAGTAAACAAGTGATCTATTCCACCAAATTTTATTTTCTTCAGTTAAATTATCAGGATATTTCAATAAATATGAGTATAACCCTATTGTATATTAATCTTTGTTTTATCTATTGTATAAAATTTACAATTATTACAGTTGAAAGTATGCTCTACAAATATGCCTTTTTGTATTAAAGATTTAACAATAACTGTAGCCACCCCGCTAGAACTAACATCTAGATATAAATCTTCTTTAGTAAATTCTTTATGATCAATACCATATTCAATTAATCTATTTCTAAGACTACTTGAAGGTCTTGGTTTATAATCACCATCAGAAGTTGATTCAATTACTGATCCGTTTATACTATCATCCTCTATAAATGACAACCTAATTTACCCCCATAAGCATCGAAAGATACTGTGATAGTTCCCGGCTTTGAATGAACACCTTTGTTTCTATGTTCAAACCAACTATCTCTACCTCTAATTATACTATTACTAAATGTTCCCGTATTTCCTAAAACGATTTCTTTTTCAACATATTCCTGTTTTTCAAATGAATAATCATATACAATTTGTTGTGTGATAAATTTTCTATGTAAATGCCCCATCAAGAAAACATCTGCATAATTATTTACCTTCATATCTTCAAGTGGTTTTTCTAATGCTTGTGAACTACCAAATCCATGTGCTACAAATAGTTTCCATCTTCTTAATGGTTTATCATTGAAATTAACTTGAAGTCCTACCCAACCTTTACTTCCCAAATATTTTATACTTTGTTTATCAAATATACTTTTCATTCTATAATGGTCAATATTCTTATCCATATATTCATGATTTCCTGCTAATCCATACCAAATCTTAGGTGCTTGACCTGATTTAATTAATTGTTCATTTAAGTCAAAAAGTGTTGCATGATGTTCTTCCCATGCTTCAACCTCTCGTGTAAGTGAAGGAACAGGATCACTAGATTCTAAGGTATATCTTTTATCCCATGGCATTATATTGTTAAACATATCCCCGCCAAATGCGGTATATCTTAATGGATCATCTAATACTGCTTTTTCTCTTTTTTCACATAATGCAATATCACGTTTAGGATCACCAAAATGTTCATCACTAAATACTTCTAGATCTATTACATCATCAATTTTTTCCAAATCTATATTTATGAAAGTTGAATCCATGTTATATTTCTCACATATACCCTACTTATAAATGTTAGTAAAAATTAGGAATTTTGGAAAGTGTATGCTTTTAACAGTTTATCTGTATAAGCGGATACGATCATTCCAAATTTCTGTGAATCTTCTGCTTCATTAGGTAATCTTTTTCTAGTTTTTTCAACTGCTATTGCTTCAAGTCGATCTACTAGATCTGATGCTTTTTGTTCAGATATTGAAATTTTATCAATACCCCCCCAATTTACATTACTTACTACTTTGTAAGTTGATGGAACAAACTCAGAATATTGAGTATTATTCATATCAATAGTTTCAAACTTAGGATCTAAACCTTTTGCTTCATTGGATAAATCAATGATTAGTTTACAAGCTTTTCTTCTATCAATTTTTGGGCTTTTATCATCTTTAAGAATCCCCCATTGAGTTTTCAGATTTTTCATGATTTCAATCATTTCTGTCATTAAAAGTTAATACACATACCGCAATATAAATGTATGTAAAAAAGAAGGATTATGGGATTGATCTACTGTATAGTTTGCCTTCAAGAGCCATTTTATACATTTCTGCAACGTAAGGATTTTCACCCGGAGTTTCTGCTCCAAGTTCAACTAATCTAGCATATACACGTACAACGTATGCTAATGCTCCCATGAAAGCCACTACAACACCCATGTTAAACATCCAGTGATTAGGAACTGCGAAGATTTCCTCTACAAACCAAAAGTGCCACATTTCATTTACCCCTATGGTAAACATAGTAGCCAAATAACCTAATATGGTTAATTTCAAGCCTGTATTTATAGAGTTGTTTGCACCACGCAAAACAGGAACTTTCCTGTCATATATAGCTGCCATTCCCCATCCCAAAGGCAAAGCCACGAAATGAGAATATAACCACCAATGAGCAGGTGTAAATGCACTATCCCTAATAGATGTTTGATGAAGTGAACCATCCACAAAATTATCAACTTCTACTGAAGCTGCAACAGAACCCATGGCTATTACGATTAGCCATATTTTCTTTAATCTTTGGATTTCTACCTCTTTTGGAAGTAATGTCGGCATTTGTGCCATATATATAAAATGGTTTTTTTAACATATAAGTTTTCAGCAGGCGTGGCGAGTATATAAAGAAAATTCAATGATTAACTTTAATGATTAACAATAAAAAAGAAAAGAGTTGTAGTGCTATTAAGCTGCTACTAGATCGTAGTAAGCCATGCCACCACCTTTGGCTTTGACTTTCTCACTAGGACACTTTACTTTAAAAGTTTCCCCATCCTCAAGTGCTTTCCTTAAATCTACATCTACTAGCTTACTTACAACAGCTCGTCTTGTTGTATGGATTTTAGATACTTTTGTACCATCTTCTTTTTCCCATTCTTCAGCTGTCGAAATCTTTACACCCGGAGTTTCTTCCCCATCCTTACCAGTGTAAGGTGAGTCCTCGACTCCAGTGATAGTGAATACTTTATCACCGATTTCAGATAGATTTATGGAATCCCCTGATTTTTGTCCAAATTTGTTAAAATCCGACATACATTGTAAATCATATTGTTACATATAAATCTTTGCAACATACTATAGAAACAAAGACTTATATATCCCATGTGGTTTTATTATTTTATATGGCAAGACCATCTAATCCAAATAGAGTTGCAACACCAATAAGCATACTTAAATCTCAAAAATTGAGAATAAGAAAATATGCACAACCTGATCAAAAACGAAAAGGATATGAAAGTGATGCAGTTGTTCTAGAAAGAATACTATCAGAATACGAAAAAAACCATCCAGCTAACTGCGAACCAAAAAGCACTTACGCTTCAAAAAATATTTAATATTCTGCTTCTTCCATTTCTTTTAATCTTATTTTTTGATCTTCTTCTGACATACCATGCCAAATTTTTCTGCAAACAGGTGAATCATAAAATATTTTTTGCCTGCCTTTATATCTAGATGGTAATTCCCTATTGCATGGACATTTACATCTTAAAATTTTTTCTCGTCTTTTCAGATAAATTCACCTAGGAATATTGTTTCTTGTCCGTTGCGGACTCAGATTCCTCGTGATTTTTTGATTTATGCTGTCGTGAGATTTCATCTTTTACTGTATCTGAAACACTTTTTTCTTCATTGACAGGGTTATATACTGGATTATGAACTCCTGTTGTATCAGTAGTTGTTCCTGCTGGTGAAACATTTTTTAATAATGCTCCCCTAATATCAGGTGAAAGATTTCCCCAATTTTGCTTATGATAATAAGTTGGTAAATTACATGATTTTAAAAGTTCGGCTCTATCGACATTTGTTAGTGTATCCCAATGTCGATCATTTAAAAGTTCAGATTTTTTGAAACAGTCGTTTTTTGCAACTGGATATATTCTTCCTTCTGACATGACATTAACTTTGTCACCATTAAAACCTGCAATAACTCCTGATTTATTATATTCTGCAAAAACTACTTGATCTCTTGGACTAAATCTTGATTTTATTAAATCAAATCTTCTTTTATATACTTTTTGGGCTTCTTTAGTATTTTTCTCTTTTTCCCCTCTTAAACTTGGCATAACATCTCTAGTTAATGATTCTTTATCTTCATCAGGATCAATCTTAACTTTTTTACCGCCTATACTGATCCATTCTTCATTATCTTTATTACTGTCGCCTTTAGAGGGATTAGATGGCATATTAAATTAATATATACTTGGTATTTAAGGTTTTTGCTTGCCTACCAACCTTCATAATGCCCAGCACTTTCAGATCCCCATAAATCAGGAACTTCACGCATAAATTCCACTTTTTGTTGCCCAAAACACGCCAAAGCAATACTATCACTATAATCATCAGCGTGTTCACTACGCACTTTTGGTTGTTGATCTTTGAATTTACCATGATCCCAATACATATATGATAACTGTTCTACTAGTTTATCCTTACTATAATCATCTAATAATGACAAATTTATCAATCTTCCTGCCCCTTTTTCATTTAATTCTTCAAATAATCGTTCTAAGTTTATATATAAATTGGTTTTATCTGATTTAAAATTGACACCATATATGCTCATATTAGGATCAACTTCTTTACATAAATCTACAAGTGTATCACCCATACCCGTTTCGTCAATGTATATTCTTCTTAACCCATATATTCTATTTAATTCTGAAATCTTTTTGGCTAATTTAGGTTGTTCAGTAGTTAATTCTGTATATATTTCAACAGGGTAAACAACGTTATCCCTCACACCTACTATGGTAATAACCGTTTCATCTGCACCTTTTCCGCTTGTATCCACGCCTGCATCATAGTATTCAAATGATTTTCTATCAACAGGTGTTAAGGCTTCCTGTAACAGGTTGTATGGGATTAAACTATTACCACCATCGAGAAATTCCCCATATATTTCTTGACGTTCAGCTGCCTTAGTTGTTCCTCTAATGAGTTTAAGAACCTGTGGATCGCTAGCTGCAAGTGGATTATCAAACGTAGTAACGTGGAATTGTGTCCATGGAAACTTTTGTTTATCACTATGACCTTCTATTTCTTTGGGTTGACCATGCTCATATATAATATGGGATTCCATACATGACCTGAAAAATTGACCTGATTTTCCTTTTGGTGTACTTGTGAGTAATATATGTGGTTTTGTTGTAACTGTTGAAGGTAAAAAGGCATCAAATACTACTTGTGGAATATATGCAGCTTCGTCAAGTATAGCATAATGAACTGTAAATCCCCTCAATGAATCACCTGTATCACCGATTGGTCTTACAATAAAGTTGGTTCTACCAGTTCCATCATACCATTCTAATGTAATTTCTGTCTTAATTTCTCTTGTTACTTTCTTACTAAGTGTAGGACTCATGTGTATAAACTCACTAATCTTAGATAAAATCAAGTGAGCCTGATCTTTAGATAGTGAAGCTATAACCACATTAGCCACCCCTGTATCTATATTGCTTGCAAATAATGGTGCAAAATAAGCAAAGTGTATAGCCTTCAAAGCTGCATTTGTTGACTTGCCAACTTGCCTTCCTGTTCTATATACAATGAAACGATCATAACAATCTAGAAATTTTTGATTATATGGAAATACATCAAACCCTAGATATTTATCTACAAAAAAAGAACATTTTTTAAATGACTCTACAAGTATCTTGGCATATTCAACAGGATCTTTTACATATTCAACAGGTGGTAATTGTCTAAGACTCATCTAGTAATTCCCTACTCAGTTTAACTGTTTTTGCTATGTCATGTTTCTGATCTTCAGTTAATGTTTCCTTTTGGGTAATTTCAACGGTTTCTCTTTTTGTCTTAATTTCACTAATAACCTTACCCAAATTGGTAAGTGAATTTATACGCTTTGTGACTTCAGGATTTAATTCCCCATGCTGATCTTCTAAACTCTCGAAAAATACAAGTTTTTCAAAATTATTATGAAATTCTGCTTCCATTAAATCAAGTGTTCTACCACCTGTTTGATCTACTATTTTTGAAATATCTTTCCTAATTACACATAATGAATCTGCTTCAAACTTTGGACATATACCGTTACCCCCTAGTTCTTGTGGTCTATATGGACATCCGTTGCACTCAGGTGGAAGGTTTCTAGCATAATTTAAATTTTTAAAATTAGCTGGAACTTTCTTTGGTAGTGTTCTTTTATCAATAACTAACTCTTTTTCCCCTGTTTTTAAATCCTTTTTCTCGATAATTTTAACCATATATAATTTTTTACGTTATAGTATTTAAGGCTTTTTTTTGTTCTACAAGGACTAACTTCTGATATAACTTTGCTTCATAATCTTCTAGGTTTACCTTGAATGGTTTTAATTTACCATCCCATGATATGACCAGTATAACACCTTGTTTTATTTTTTTACCTGTACAAAATTCCCACATTTTACCGTATGCACATAATTGTATAAAGTAATCCTTACTATTACATTGAGATTTAGTTTTTGGTTTTCTGCTGTTTTTAAAGTCAATTATACATAATTCCCCGTCATATTCTGCTACACAATCAGCAGTTCCCGCAAGTTCAAGTAAATCACTATATAATTTTATTTCTGTTCCATGTATATTATCTACATGATCTACTAAATGATCTGCTAATACATCAAACAATTTTTCAATATCTACTTCATATTCTTCATCTGTATTATCAAATTTTGTTATATTGTTTAACCATTTTTCTGCAAGTTCATGTATTCTATTTCCCACTTTAATACTACCTGCACCTATTTCTTCTGCTCTTTTTTCTGCTTGGGCTTCTGTTATACCTTCATCTCTTGCAATTTTAGCTATCCAAAATGGATACCATTCTTTATTATCTAGTAATTTTAAAACAGTTGTTATACTAGGATATATTTTACCTGCTTCTGTTTTATAAAAATGACCTTCATCTGAGTTCATAGATTCTACGAATGGTCTAACAATGTGTTCTGTTTTATGTGTAAACATTAATATATACAAGGAACTTCTATAATATAAATGTTTAAAGAGATAGAAGATAGGTTAGATATTACTAATGATTTGTTGCGTAAAATTGAACAACATTTGAGGGATCTAACTTTGCCCCCTGATGTTGTAGATTGGTCTAGAAAATTAGGTGTAAAACAAAAAGATTTTAAACCTGATGATTTTGTCTAAATTGTTGTATCTACTAAACCTGATTGTGTTCTATTTACACTAACTCCATCATCAAAATAATCAATATCATTTTCACCTACATTAATTATTGTTTTACCTGATGGAAAACTATGTTCAATTTGTCTAACTATAACATATTGATCAATAACTCTACTAGGTGTTCCTGATATACTTGTTGTATTTCCATTATTTCGTTTTACTTTTACTATATGATTATACCTTACATAATGGCATGGTGCAGGTGTTTGTATAATATATTTTGTAGGTGGTTTATCAAAAGTAATAGTACCTTGTAAATTTTCCCTTACTCTATCTGCATATTCTTTTAATCCAATAGCGTTATCTAACTGCATCACATTTCTTCTTAATGTTCTTCTCATACCTGATGTTGGTGTAAATGAAGAATTTGCACTTGTATTTGATCTTCCCGTAACTACAACTTCATTAACTAATTTAGCATCATTATCTTCTGAATTTGTTATTTTATATCTATATATTTCTGCATTTTGATTAAAAACATAATCAGTTGTATGACCAACTAAACTACTTTGATTATCTACATTACTTGCCTGTTCTATAATCAATTTTTTTCTAGGTGTTAAATACATTATTGTTTTACTATAATTTAACAATATATCTGCAAATTGTAAAAATGATCCCACTTCATATATATTTCCTAATGCCGAAGCATTATAACTTGAAAATGGTATATGAGCAAATGAATCTAATGCTCTTACTTTAAAATCACTATCAATTTCATCAACTGCGTTTTGCAAAATAGTTTTAAATGTTCCTGTAAGTGCAATAGCAGATGGTGTGGAATTAGATCCTAGAGTTCTTTTTGTAAGTCTATATGAATTACTTTGACATTGAATTTCCTTATATGATTGATTACTTGTCATTTTTCTAATTCGACCATTAAATTTCATAAATTGTGGTTGTGGTCTTGACATACGCATTTTTTCCGCTTGACCAAAAGTCAAATCACTTCCACAATATATTTTAATTAAATGAATTTGTCCTTTATATTCATCACTTGTAGAATCATCAGTATCACCAAATACCATAGGAGTGCTAGTTGGTTGTAAACTATTAGATTCTGAAGCAGTTGCATCTTCAACACCGTTAACATATAATCTTATTACATTATCTGAACCACGCTTTACTCTTATATATACGGGAGCTCCCGTCATGGCTTTTTCACTACTTCCTGTCATTGTATTTATAAGACTACTAGCTGTTGTTTCATATCTAACAAACCCCCGCCATGAATTATTATTTCCATTTGTTCCCGATATGCCTATATCCATACCTGCATCAGATGATCTAAATGACCAAAGTATAGGTTCATCACTACCATCTTGTAATTGTGTAGTAGCTGGAGTAAACCATATATTAATGTCAAATTGTTTTGAAAGATCAATATTTGTAATTTTATTTGATGGTATAGATACACCTTGACCATCAGCAGTAAAATCAAGTGCATAATGTCCTTTGTATCTACCGCTTGTAACTTTAACAAACCTTGATTCTGCGGGATCTGTTGGATCTTGATCATATCCCGATTCATCAAAACATGATAGTTGCATAGGATATACCCCTGATAAATATGTTGTATCAATTATATCTTGTATATATGACACTTCATAACCTTCCCTAACTTTGTTTGGAAATCCAAAAGTTGCCGTTAATCTGTCAGGTCTTTTATTTCCTTCATGTTTAATACTGGCTTTTCTTGGGTAATAATAATGAGTAGCGGGGCTAGATGATGTATCAGTTTCTAATACCACACACTTTGCTAAATGTGTCAATTTTAAGACACCGCTATTACTTTAAGTGCAGAAGGTTGACCTTCGCCTACTGATGTTATTGCTGTCATATAAGTATGATATGTTCCTGCTGAAAGTGAAGATATTGTTTTTGGACTTGAAGTAGCATTATGGAAATATTTTTGATATGATGTTCCATCAGATGAATAATATAAATTATACCCTGTAATAGTTGAAGAACCGCTAGATAAAGGTGCTGTCCACGTATATGTCAAAGTTCCACTTGAAGCTGAACTTATAACAAAATTTTGTGGTGGTGAAGAAGCATCAAGTTCATACATAGATTGAACATTTCCTTCTAAAAATTTACAACTTGCATTAAGTGTAAGTGTTTCAACTTCAGCTGTATCAAAATGAAATTGTGTAAATGTTCCAAGCCATGTTAAATTTTTAGTTTCATCAGAAGAATCATATTCAAGTTTTAATTCATAAGAATCATCAATACTAGATGCTCTTAAAAATTTTCTTATAAAATGAACCTGTTCTTGAATAGTTTTTGTACTACCACTACTAGCAAAAAAATTATCCCCATCCCCGCTTGCTGAATTATTTGTAATTAATCTATTAGTTGCTTCATCTTTTATTTTCCAAGCTACTGTTATTTGTGAACTATTACCTTCAATTTTTAAAAGAATATTTTCATTTGAATCTTCTTCAGGTAAAGGAGCTGGTGAAACAGGTGAGTTAATATCATAATTGAATCTTTTAAAATTACCTAATTCCCATACAAATAATGGAGTAGTTGTAGCAGCTACTGAACCTGTTTGCGGTCTAAATTTTGTTATTTTTATTTTAGCCAATTATTATTTACCCCCTTGTATAAGATCACTAAGATCTTTCCACCAACCTTCATCAAGATCACTAGTACCATTACCGTTTAGATCAATCATATATGAATTATTAGTGGTTGTATTATTATTGTTATCTGTAAGATCAACTAATCCCAAAGTTACTTCTTTTATTACTAATTTTATTGCATCCAATAAATCTTTACCAAGTTGTTCCATAGCGGTTGATATATCATCAAATATTGTAGTAACATCATCCCAACTTGGTAATTCAAGTTCTGCTATCCAACCATTAATGGAATTAACAAGGAACATAATAGGATTCCATGATGTAAGCCAAGTAGTAACATTTGTTTTCCATGTTTCAAAGTGTGTATCAGCTGTGGTTACAAATCCATCAATACCTGTTCCAATTCCTGTAAAGAAATCATTTATTTTTCCAAAGTTTGCTTCTGAATCTGCTATCCATTTTTTCATATTTTCAAAAGAATCGTCATCACCATCTACAACATTAAATAAAGCTCCCCATCCTAACAAATTAGATTTAAAATTTGCGATCGCATCTTCAAGTCCAAATCCTTCTTCCCAAGGTGCTTTACCAGCTGCTTCTTTAGCTTCTTTAAAATTATCAACAAGTTGTCCACCTAAAAATGCACCTAAGTGCATCATAATAGGTCGCCATTCTCTATAAAATGGTAAAGCTACGGATCTTAAGAAATATATTATTAATGGTCTAAGGAAAAATCCAAAGAAATCACCGATTGGTCTTAAAATAAGCATAACACTGAAATTAAATAATTTTAACATCGCTTGTAACATAGGTGAAGCATCAACTGTCATTGAAACTATTTTTTGAACTAATGCAAGAACACCAGTAACACCTACTGCTATTGCACCTAATTTCATTATATTTTCCATTATACCTTTTTGATTTCCACCTTGAGCAGGTACAGGATTAGCCCCGCCTAAAGCAGATCCACTCATAAGACCTTGTAGTCGTTTCTCTAAATCCCTTATTTTACTATCATCGATTGCTATTTTTAGTGTGTATGTGTTATTACTGCTCATATTTTGACTCCATTGAATATGTCTTTTATCATCTTCATACTTATAAACATTGTATCAAGAACATACTTGGCAGGAAGCCCATCTACCTGATTTTTATCCCATCCAAACGCTAAGGCACAATAGCCGTAAACTTGGTTTTCTATGCTTTTGGAATCTCTAAGTTGTTCATCCCTAGATTGCTGAAATAACTCTCTAAAGGGATAACTTTCAAGATCTCCCCCAAGATCACACTAACTTCACTCATAGGTAATTCCCTCATTTTCACAACGTTAGTAGCTGGAAATGGTAGTCCATCAACAATAGTTTTTTGTAATAATATATCACAAAAATTATTGAATATAAAATCTTTTTGACCGTTATCTAATACTCTTACTGATTGAGATAATAACTCCTGAGTTTCACCCCAAGTTAAATCTGTTTTAATTTTAATAGTTGAATCTTGACCATTTATTTTAGCTTGAAATTGATGTGTATTTAATTCTGTTGACATTGATTATATAATAAATAATGTATATATAAGTGTTTGGTTATGGTACTGTGGCACTAGCGTTCTTTGCTGATATATCTGCCCTTCTACATTGGAAATCTACATTTTGTAAAACTAATTCACCCGGAGCAATACCTGTTGTATTATGAGTATGGAAACTACAACCTGAAAAAGTAAATGTAATACTTCTTTCATTATTTCCTGATAATCCGTTTGAAATTGTTAGAACTAAATTATTTGGTGTTTCTTCTCTACCGTAAACTTCAGCTAAAAATGTTGAATCTTTTACTGTTAATCCTATTTTACCTGTCATTTCTAAAATTTTACGCCAAGCATCTTTAGCATTTGCTTCACCCATTTCAAATAATAATTCTGCATTTGTGTTAAGGTTTAAGTCAAATGTTTGAACTGTGGCTAAAGTTGCACCTGATATTGGACTTGTAATAACACCATGAACAAATGTATATGGTATTGCATTAGCTATATCTGCACCTGTTGGAGTTGCAAATGTTTCTGATTTAGTTTCTGCACCCCAAATAATTTCTTGTGTAACTTTAATAGTATCATTTAATGCCATTCTTAATGACATGGTACTACAAATACAACCTACTGGTTTTCTTACAAAATCGTCAGTAGATTTAAACCCAAACCTTAATGCCATAGATTTTAAATCTCTAATTGTTGAATTATCAGTAGGATTTGATCGCCATCTATGTGTATATAATGGTGAACTACCTGATGAAGAAGCTACTCCAAAAATAGATTGTAAAAACCATGGATTAGATAATACATATTCTACTGAAGCCTTACCTTCATTTCTACCATAAGCATAAGATTCAATTTCAGGACTATATAATTGTCCAAGTGGCATTTGATTGTTTTTAAACTCTAATGAACTTACTTTAACTTCTTTACCGAATTGAATTGGTGGATTTGTAACTCCCCCGCCAAAATTGGTTTCATAGCCATATTCTGCATATACACTAGAAGCAGATTTAACAAAAGTACCTGTTGCGGACATAACAAAAATTATCCTTCTTTCTATTTAAGTATTACTAGAATTATGGGTTAAGTCTTATGGCATCTACGTCTATATTATAGCGATATATGTTCCTAAATTCTTCATTTAATGACACTACATTTGTGGGTAAAATCTGTATATATTCCCTATTATTAATAGTTGAAACTACATTATTTTTCAATATTCTAGTACATTCATCTACAAGTTGTAAAACTCTAGTTTCACTTACACTAGTATATATGTCTAAAGTTATGGATATATCATGTAGCCAATCATAATTCCATTTACCATCTGAGCCTGTTCCCGCTATTATACTGTAAATTTGTGGGTTTTCGGTATCAAGACTAACTATGATCTCATCATAGGCTCTTTGTCCTACACCTACTGCTTTCTTTTTCCATTGAGTAGTAAAAACGGGCATTTTACCGCCTGTGCCATTAACCCAATTACTTTTTAGGTGATCTATTATATCATTTGCAAAATCTAAACCTGCTATTCCATCTGTCATTTATATTTCCTCAATGCTTTATAGAACTTAGTTGCGGTATTTATAGATTTACTAGCAGTTTTATTGGCTTTTTTAGCTATTCTATTGGCTTTCTTAATACTTTTGTTAATTTTCTTAAGAGCCTTATTTACATTCTTTTTAGCCTTATTTAATCTTCTACCCCATTTTCCTTTTTTCTTCACACTCACTCTTTTCAAACTAACTACTCCATGTTTTCCGATAAGTTTTTTTAATGCTTTTTTAACAAAAAACTTTGGTTTTATACCTTGACGTTCTATTTTTTTCATTATAAGCCATGTTACATTTTCAGATTGATCTGAAGGTACACCCAATTTTCCTTCTACCCATATTCTAAGAGCATCAAAATTTACAAAAGTTCCCGGTGCTAATCCCCAATTTACAATATGAGCATAAGGTGAATCAATTAAAACCATGTGAACACCATCCATTTTTACCCTGTGTATGCTATCTGTTAGTTTTCCTGTGAAATTTATATCTTCATCGCCTATTGTTTTCTTTAGATTATGAATTATTTTTTTGCTTATATTTACTTTCATTTTACCTATTTCAACAGTGTTTTCATCTAATATATAATCGGTATTACCCTGTTGTTGTACTTGTGCCAAACTACCACACCGGAGTTATTTCACTTCTAGTCCACAATATATTGTCTATTTCTTTTTGCCATCTATCCATAACTTTATCTTTATTGATGTTTCCTTCACCACCATAAGCAATTTGTGACATTGTAAAATCACTTGCTAAAATATCAAGACAAGTCATAAGTTTGCAACATTTTTGAATATCTCTTGGAACACTTTCATCTTCTGCAATACGTTCTTCTTGTTCACCACCATAACGATAAGTAACTCTAAATCTGTTTGCTCTAAGTATTGTAAACAAATATCCTCTTAAATAAATTACACCTTTAATTTCTTGAAAATATATTATACTGTCATTATCATTTGATGTTGGTGTATTATCACTCCAATTTTCCCCATCCCAAAGTTCAAACTTATCGCCTTTAGTATGATCAAATGGTTTAAGATTTCTTTTCTTTGGGAATAATGGCATACCTCTACCCCAATCATATAATTTATTTACACTAAATTCTTCCCTAACCTGTTTATCATCCATCCATGTATGACCTGTTAATCGGTCAATTCTATCTTCATTATCCATTATATAGTTTTTAATCATAGTTGTACTAGGATCTGAATTAGCATTTACTGATATTCTAAGCCAATCTGCTACGTCAGTAACAGTACAATAAACAGGTTCAGTTCTAGCCATATTAATAAAATAGTCTTATAATATTTAAATTAGATTATTCGTAAATGACGTTTAAAGCACCTGATGAGCCACTTGCTACGGTTGCGTGTAAAGCACCTTTAAATCCCAAGTCTAAATCTTGATGTGATACAGCGTTAAGTGCGGTACTTAATTTATATAAAATTGCCCCGCTTGCATCAGTTTGTCTAATTTCCCAAACTCTATCGCCTGATACAGCGATTGAAATACTTCTTAATTTACCTGTTCTATTGACAATTTGACCAGCTGCGGTTACTAATTTGTGAGCATTTTTAGCCATTAATAATATAAAAAAGGAAGTGTTATATAAGGTTTCCCTTATACGCCACGAATTGCTACGGTGAGAGTACAAGTATGATTATTTGCGATATTTGCGTTGCTTGATCTTACTCTACCATGAATTTTTGCGGTAGCTGCATCTGAGCCAGCTGCTTCTACGAACTGATAAACATGGTTTTGGAAGTCGTTTTGTTGCTCGATAATACAGAAATATACCTGTCTAAATCCTACTTGTGTAAAGTCACAAGTGAGTTGACCGTTTACAAAATCTGCATTTCCGGTTACTGCAATATCACATACCATTTCTTTTTCTACACCAACCCCACCCGGTTTGATTGTGTGGGATCTATCAGCGTTTAAGTGCTGATATTTTGCGTTTGTAGTAATGGTTACTGCCATGTTAAAATTTTAATGTTTTTGGTATATAAAGATTATTATATATAGATTTATAATTCTTATCTATATACAGAATTTTTTAAAAATGAATAAAAAAAAGAAAAGGGAAATTTTAAGTTTTCTAAATTCCTGAAGCTATATCTCTAATTTTGGCTTGTGCTTTAAAGTTTCGACAAGTTGTTTCTGCTAACATATTATACAAAGCTCTATCTGTGAAAGCTTCGTTAATGAATGGATAGCCTTGTTGTCTTTTGCCTGCTTCATAATAAACGATTGGTTTCAATACTTGAATACCACATAATGGTTTATTTGGAGCGTTCTTATCTGCACTAGTGTTTAAGATGAGCAAGTCATCTACTTCACCTTCTGCTGATTGTGGTGTATCCTTTGAAGGAATGAATGGAAGTCCATATATTGTGGATATATGTAATCCTGCACCTGTACCAGTGAATGTGTCAACACCGTTTACGCCTACACTAAATTCTGTTCTGAGATCAGCTGTGTTTTGAATACGATAAGCGTTCATATAGATTGATTGAACTTCGGAATATGTATCCTGTCCACCAATCATAACTGTTGGCTCTTTACCAGCTGCAATTCTCACATCTGCAAGTACATCTCTAATAACTGCATCAGTTAGTACATCTTTTGTACCGATTGTACCTGAAGGTGATTTTACAGTGGAGTCGTATGTTGTTGTAGATCTGTCAATTCCATTACCGTTTGCACTTGTCCATGGATCATAGTTGTCAGCGACAACGTTATGAGCCTCGAAAGTCCATTCTGCTTTGGATGCAACAATTCTATCTAATGATTCTAGATTTAATCTTTGGTTAGTGTTATCTTGTGCTACATTAACTGGAATGTCAGTGAGCATTTTGTTAACTCTTTCCTTAAATTGATCACTAGCGTAAACTCTTTGCTGTGCAAGAGATCCGTAGTTATCATCTCTAGAATTATCTACAAGCTGTTCTAATAACTCAGAAGCTTCGAATACATATTGTAGAGTCTTTGGTTTGACGGTGACTTCTTTAACAGTTGGTTTAACAGCTGTTGAGATTTGACCACCTTCTACAGTACCACCATATCCATGAACTTTGTCATTTACAGTTGGCAAATTAGCTGCCTTTGCTGAAAATATACGCCAACCTGAGAAATCCCAAACATATTTTGGCAAAGCTGCGAATATGTTTGCTTCCATGTTGAAGTTTGCCCATGCCATAGCTCCGAATAGTGGGTTATAGTTGCCCCCTGCACCCGGATCAGTTGTACTGAAACCTGCTTTTAAAATTTCATCAGGAGTTCTGTTATAGGTATAGTTTACTAGTTCATCGATTGAACGTAGTCCTAGATAGGTTGACAATTTAATATGCTCCCCCCGGTAGTCCGTTACCAAACTCACCGTTTTCTAGTTTGTTGTATGCTATAACGAGTGCTTCTTCTGCACTAGATGTTTGTCCGTTCCAACCGCCTGAAATGGCTTTCAAGATTTGATAGCCTGTTGGTGTGGTTGATTCGTCATCTCTAGCTCTTAAAGCTGGTCTTACAGTCTTTACAATTTCGTATTCAGAATCTACTTCATCAGATTTTTTGACTTCTTCCTTTTTATCATCTTTATCTTCAGAATCTTCAGTTTTTGCAACTTCTTCTTTTTTCTCATCTTCTTTTTTGTCCTCACCATCATCAGATTTGCCCATAGTTAAACTAGAAGCATCGTCTTTTGATTCTGCAACCTCATTTGGTTGTGGTTGAACGATAGAAGCTTGAGCTTTTGGTGAAGGTGCATAAGTTTCGCCTAATTTGTCAGGATCACCGACATCATTAGATGATTGAACTGCTGGTTTTTGAGTATCATCCTCAACACCTTTGTCAACTGGATTCTTGTTATGCTCTTTAATTAAAGTTTCAAGACCATCGAATCTTTTCTCGAAGGAATCAATTCTAGATTCTTGTGCTTTAACTAATTGTGCAAGAATAGATGTTACGGAAGAATCATCTGATTTTTGAATTTCAGAAATTTCTTCTGTTTTTGTAGTTTCTTGTGTCATGTTATTATATATAAAAAATATTTCTAGTATATAAATATAATTTTTAAAATTAAAAAGAATTATATACTATATTTTCTTGCTAATGTTTTTAAATATTCTATTGTTTCGTATTCTTCTATGGCTTTTTTAACAGTGTCAACCCCAAAATATTTAATCATTTTGTTTACATTACTGTTTGAATCAGTCATTGTGTTTGGTTTTTGTCTTGGTTGTTGAGGGAAATTACCTTTAGCATCTATATCACCTATTGGTTGATCTTTTTCCATTTCTTTGTTTTTCTTTCTTGCTTCTTCTTCTACACTCTCAGGTGTGCTTGGAATATGATCTTTTTTAACACGTTGAAGTGGAATTTGTTTTACGTTATTGTTTGCAGGTATTTTTGGAATTGTATTCATTAAATCATTAACTTGTTTTGGACTTCCAGTTGATTCACCTACATTATCTGCTCTTGTTTCAGCAGATCTTTGTACTAAAGTCTTAGAATCTAGTTTTTCTACTGGTTTATCAAATGGTTTTAATCCATGTTTAGTCTTGGATATACCACAAATACCGCACTTATCTTCTTCACCTTTATAATCATGGTCTAAATCATCATCTACATTTATATCTGTTCCATTAGCATCTACAGGGTTACTAGCATCTGTACCACTGTTTGTATATACACTATTTGCTTTTTCAAACTTACAATGTATGCTATTACACCTAATTTGTTGTCTTTCTTGGTGTTCTTTAACCATTTTTTCTAGTCCAACTGCCTTTGCAAACTTGTTTACTTCCTCAATAATTGCAAATGGGTTAGCTGGTGTATCACATAATGCTATTTCATATAACTCTAATTTTCTTAATTCTAATGCCATTTTACCATCTTTGGCTATTGGTTCACGTTCTTTGCTTGCTCCACCCATACTTAATCCTGCATATTCACCTTTTACAACCTTATCCCAAACTTTATCATATAATGTAACTCCATCTTTTTTGTAAACTTCACCTGTAATTAAGACAGTTTGAACCCCCTGATATTCTGATTTCTCATAAGCAAGAACCTTTCCTACCATTCTATTACTATGATAATCTGATATAACTGGATTTACTGACATGAAGGTTTCCATAATTTTCATAACTTCATTAACAAAAATGAACTCTTGTTGTCTATCAATGATTTCAGCAGTTATATGACCTTTAAAGATCCTACGTTCATCCACTGTATCGACTTCTATACCCTTTGTTATGAAATCGGGAAATTCTACATATTCTACCATGTATGAAACAACCTGTAATAGTATATAAAAATAATGTTGAAGAATTTTATACCGTTTATGCTTGACCTATTGATGATTGTTGGTTTTGACCTGCTCTAATTCCCAAATATGTTAGACCTGATCCAATCATAATGCCAAATACGAAGGTGAATATTGTTCCATATTGTTCAGCTGTCATCTGAACTTCAGGATCTAATAGAAGTCCTTTTACAGCTCCCCACCCAACAAATACTACTGCTGAGATTAGAGATAGTGCTACTATTAGTAGTGCTAAATCCTGCCTTTCCATATATAGTAAAAAAGAAAGGGTTATATAAAGGTTTAATTATATTTACTCATGGATTTTTATGTTTATGATAATGTATATACATACAATAAAAAACACCCTTTTTCAGGGAGTAGAACTGATAGACAGGAAATTACAAGTGTAGATATACCTGAAAACCACGCATTTTGGTTTTATACCCAAATGCAAATGGCTCAAGATAATTTAAATTTGAATAAAAGATATGTTCATATACACCCCGGAGTTGGAACTACAAATAAAACAAGATTTAATAAAGAACCATTTCATGCAACAAGGAAGGATATATTTTATAATAGTGAAGAAAAAAGAATTGAAATAAAAAAATCAATATTACCTTGGTCAAAACCATTATTTGCAAAAAAATGTCTTTATTATGGTGCTAAATTACCACATAAAAAAATGACATTAATGGGTGAATGGTATTATGATTTTAGTACAAACTCAATCCACATGATAATTGATTATAATACTGAAACTGTTAAATTTCATTGGGAAGATATGGATGATGAACCATCAAGAGTTGAACAATTAAATAAAATTGCAGAATTAGAATATAAAATTAAAGAAGCAGAAAAACAGTTGGAATAATTAACCTCTAGAAAATCTTTGGTCTTTAGTTTGATCTCTAGTTATTCCATTTCCTATATATTCACCGGGATTTCTTGCATAAAATTTTCTTTTAATTATTTCATCAGGTGCATTATTTCTTCCACCTGATTTTCTATATGTTTTATGAACTAAAGATAATCGTTTCATACATTTATCACATAAAGAACAATTTATTTGCCATGAATCATTAAAAACCCAATCTGCGTGTATATCACATAATTCATAACTTGTTTTTTTAGTTATTAAACACATTAATCCTTCTGTTCCTCTTTTTTCCATACACTCACCACACATATAGATCAATGTACTAATTACCTTATCATAAGTGCTACAACCATAACAATAGCCTTCACTATATTGGTTAATTTTTGTTTGTTCATCTTCTTGAACACGTTGTCTTAAATTTTTTGTATGTTGATTTTCTTTTTTTGCCTTTTCTTTTAGATCATTTACTCTAATTCTATCCTTAGAATCTAATCCATCATCATCTGTCCAACCAAATCTTTTACCCATTATCCAACTATCTCTTTAAGGATATATAAGATTTTCTCAGGGTGTATTCCCTTAGATTGAAAATATTGAACAATATTATATGCAGTTGCGTATGGCTTTTTATCCATATATTCTTTTATTTCCTTTAATAATTCAGTATCAGATTGCATTTTCCTTGTGTGTTTTTTCATGTTTAAAGATTTTTTCCATATCTTCAACTCTTAAATGATAAGATCCTTCATTTTGAGTAGTAAAATCACAATAAGGACAGTTGTATTTCATTAATCTTTATCAACTTGTTCCTTTAAAAATTTATCCCATTCTGCTTGATTCATACCTTTTTTAATATTTTTGACTAATTCTGCTTTGTTACTTAATGTAGTTCCTGTTCCACTTGCAGGACTACTATCACCTGTTCCCCCTATATCACTTGGTCGTGCAATTTTTGGTTCACCATCAAATTTTTGTGCTTCACCTTCTTTTTTAGGTGAACTTGATTTTGTTTTATCATTTTTTCCACCGCCAATATTTTCACCTGTACCCATTCCACCACCCATCATCATTTCTTGTTTTTCAGGGTTTGGATATTGTGATACTAATATATTATTCTCGCCATCAAATGCAACGTCAAATCCCATACCATATAATTTTACAGTGTTATCGATCTTTTGTCCTCTAACCTGTTCCTCTCTAAGTTCATCAATTTCTTCACTTGTTACTAATTCAATTTTCCAATCATATATTTCCATTATATTGCTAACCTCATCAAAGAACTGCTCGTTCAAAAATCTTTGAAACCATTTAATAGTTCTGTTTGTAAGAGTAACCTGAAGTGCTTCATTTCCTAATCCTGCTTTAGCCTGCTCACCATAGAATAATGGTTGAACACCATATACAGTTGATATAATTTGTCTTAGTTCTTTTCTCATTTCAGTTAATTCAAGTTCTTTAAAGTTTGGTGTAAGATCAACAAATTGAAGTGCTTGACTTACATTTTCAGTATTTAGTAATATCGGTCTAGGCATATATGGATCTTGTCTTGCACCTTGACGTTGTTTTTCCATGAAAGCTGCAACTGATTCTTGGTTTCTACTACCCATAACTAACAAACTTTTTGGTGGTCTTTCCTTATCAAAGTATTTCCACATATATTCATCTTGGAACATTAATGATAATACTTTCTTCCATACTGATTGAATTGGGGAATTTCCATATAAAACATCAGGATAATATTTTCCCGGAATCCAAATTACTTCTTTTTGACTATAATACATCTTCTTTGGACTACTTAATGGAACTCCATAAGGAACACTGTTAGTTTCCATAAATGCGTTAAATGCCTTACAACCGCATTTTGGACAAACTGGTGTTTCTAAAACTGTATCTCTATGTTGATATTGTGGGCATATATATCGTGGTTTACCATCTGCACCTATACCAAGAACTGCTTCATCACTTGCAATTATACTACATTGAATTGGGTGAACTCTTATAATTTCATCTAATTTACTTTTTTCAATACTCATAACTGCTTCTTTTGTTGCACCTGTTAATTCATCAGGGCGATCTAATTTTTTTATAGCCCATTTTCTTGTCACTAAAACATAACAACCGTCAATAATATCTAAATCTCTTTCAGCTTGTCTTGCAACAATTTTTAATGTTTGTTGGTTGTTATTTACTCTTTTATCTAATAATGCTTGTAATATTGCTCTATTTTTTGGATCAGGTTTTGCCCATTTTCTAGGATTATCGTTTCCACATTCAGTACATTGTAGTTTTTCTTTTGCTTTATTTTGTGCATCTTGTAAAGAAACATATTCTTTTAATGGTTTTTGTTCATATTCTTTTAAACATACTAAACATTTATGATGGTATCTTGGTATAACTTGTAATCCATTTCTAAACATTTCTCGTTGAATAGTTTCAATAACTGCTCTTAAATCACCTACATAATCTGCTAATTCATACATTCTGTTTGGTGCAACACGCCACATTGGAATTTTACTTCCATCAGGTGTATCCATGAAAGGATATGGTGTACTTGCCCTACTATTTGAGTGAAGATACTCATCATTTATTGCTTTACGCATGGAATAATGGTCTTGAGTTACTCGTTCATAATCCCCTTTCTCTACCACTTTGAAGTTTCTTACGTCTAAATTATCCCTAACCTTGCTAAAGAATCCCATATTTAACCAAACTATTAATCGTATATAAGTTTTTAAATATATTCTTCTTCACACTTTTCACATTCAAATAATGGTTCGCCATTATGTTTAAATGGTGTTTTTTTGAGATTTCCCCCGCATAATTCACAATCAGTCAATGATTATATCGATCAGATCGCTAATATAAACCTACTATTCTTCTTCTTTCTTTTCTTCTCGTTTCTTTTTAGCTTTGTCCGCTTTTCGTTTCTTTTCTATTTCTTCTGCCACTTCTTGATCAACTACTCCTTCCTCACTAAGACCAAACATTACCTCTACTTGTGCGTGTTTCGGACTATCAACCATTTTACCCATTCTATAAGCCCCTGATTTTTTGAAATAGACTCTATAAGTAGATTTATGTGCTAAAACTGTTCCACCAATAGCAGTTACAGGATCACCATAGAAAACTCCGGGATTAATCATTACTTGATTAGTCCATATAATTGCAATATTATGAAAATTTGCCATATTAGAAGCCATAGTTAAAAATTCATCTAAGTATTTTTGTCGTTCAGATAACATACCTCTACCGCTATAATCCTGTCTAAACAAACCTGTTGCACTATCTATAATAATTAATTTAATTTTTTCATCTTCTACTAATAATTTTTCTAATTCTTGAAGAATTAAATATTGATCTGCTGAGTTATATGCTTTGGCTCTTATAATATTATTAAGTGCAGTTTCTTCATCAATATCAACTGATTCTGCTATCGTTTTTATTCTTGAAGGTTCAAATGTTCCTTCTGAGTCTATCCAAACACACTTACCTTCTAATCCCCCCTTATCTTTTTCAAGTTGAACTCTTACTGCCATTGTGTGACAGAATTGTGTTTTACCACAACCGAACTCCCCATATATCTCGGTTGTAGCACCACACTCGATCCCACCAGTAAATAATTTATCAAGTGCCTTAGTTCCTGTAGAGATTTTTTCTAGATCTTGATCTTCAGATTTTGCTTCCAAACCTGATTGAAATACTGGCGAATCATCATAAACTGCTCTTGCTTTTTTAAATAATTCCATAGCGGAATCGTTATCAATTCCTAACATTTCTGCTACTTTAGGTGGTGGTATAACGAATAATTGCTCTACTGTTGTAATTCCATTTTTATCAAATTTCTTTGCTGTTCCATCACCAATTCCTTTTAATTTTTTAATATCCATAACTTTTAATACAAGACGTTCTATATAACTCTATGGCAACTGCTACGGTTTATACCATAAAAGATGATTTAGTTATTGATCAATTTGATTGTGATTATAATTATGCGATTGGTGCATTTTGGGGAAAACCTAATCCAAAAGGAGTTTATTATATTGCTAAAAAAGGAGTATCTATTCCTTATCAGCATCGGAAGAAGATTTTAAAGGATGTGAAACGTCAGGTTGATCAAGAATAATTTCTCTAACTTTTTCAATTAATTCTTCCTTAGTTAAATTATCATCATTTGTTACTTCTTCAATATCTTTTTGACATTGTTTTATAATGTCAAATACTGCCATTTGTTTTTGGGTGAGTTTAATAAAAGCATTATTAGTTATAAATAATGCTCTAGCTAAATCGTGATTTTTTAATTGTCCTATTGGTAATTCAACTATAACTGCTGATTCTTTCTTTATAGAGTTATATGGAACTTTTCTTAAATCTTTAAGCTGTTGTTTTATTGCTGGGTTTATTACCACCATAGAATATATTCTAAGATCTTATATTTAAAACTGCCTATGATCATGATCATGATCATAAGCTTTATAAGTGAAAAAATTCCTGATATAACTATATGATCATATATAGTATGGTTATATGTTCATAGTAGTATATAAAGGTTGTATGATCATGATCATAGTCGTAATACAGTAAACTTAAATTCTTGTCATTATAATAATTCTCATGTCAAGAAAATGGCGACCTCAAAATATGCGTATAATTAATCGGGAAGATTCTGAAGAAAAAGGAGTATGTTATGAAGAATCAAAACAAACATGGCTTACATTACATAAACATATTAGTGAAGAAGATCTTATATATACTTCAATAGAAGAAACAATTCATCAATGTTTTGCCATGATGGGATTAAATGATATTAGTAATACAGAACAGGAAGAATGGTTTATTGAACAAATGTTTTGGGTATTAAATGGTTGGGTTCTTATAGACGAACACCAAGAGTAAATAGTGCAATTATAGCAGGAACAATAGCACAAACAATAGTTATTCTCATTCTTTTGGACATGGTTTTAGTTTGTTTTAATTCTTTTAATGCCTCACTAACTGCTATATGAGCATCGGTTTGTCTTTTAAGATCATAAACTTCTTCCTTAATAGCATTTATATCTTCTTGTGTTTCCTTATGTAAGGTGTCCATTCTCTTAAATACATTTGCAAATTTCTGCTCCATAGCACGATAAAATTCGTCATTTGAGATCATATAGTTAATAAAGGTTTCTGTTATTTAAAGTTAGCAATACCTGTCTAATAATCTTTGGCAGGCTTCGGCTCTACGTTTATAAAAATCCTCTTTAGTCATTTCATGTTTTTGATTAAACAGATCTAATAAATCCCGCCATTGTTTTTCATGAGGATCTTTCTTATCAGGCATTATTATATAAAAATTATTCTATTATATAAATGTTAGTAACAACCCAATATCTTTATTCCATGATCAAATAAACAATAGTCATCTATGACAACTGGTTGTGGTTTTTGATAACCATCAGTACCATAAAGATAGCCAAGCATAAATTTATCTGATATTTTAATTTCAAAAACTTCATTACTAAATGGTTTTAAACTTGGAGTCATTGTAGAACGATCATATCCTTTTGGTGCATTACTCTCATAATGTCCTAAACCTAACCCATGCCCCAATTCATGCAGAACTATATTATATACAGTTTGTAATGGTAATTTTTCTTTTTTAAGATTAATCTCAAATTTAGTTAATCCTGTTTCAGGATCTTTCTTTGCATCATCAAAGTTCAAAACTATACTTGTATTTTTTACTGCGTGTAGATATACAACTATAAATGTGAATTTATGAGAACTGTTAGCAAAATCAATACCCGTTAAACCTAATGCTTTATTATCAGGTTCTTCATTAAATGCTTCATAAGTTAAAAATATATTACAATGTCTATATTCATCAGGGGTTTTATTCCAATGTTCTTCATAAGGAACTGTACTGTGTATATACATACTCCAATCACCTTCAGGTAAAAATTCTGTCATTTCTACTTGCCAATCAAGTATAGCTTTCCATGATTCTATCTCTACAGCTTTCCAATAATCCCAATCAACATTTGTTGGGTTAGGTTCAAATAAACAAACCTGTGGTCTAACATCATGTCTTATACCAAGATATTCATATTTATCACTTTCAGGATATTGGGCAAGTGTATTAATTGGAATTAATAATAAAATAGCTATAACACTTATAAAAGTGATAGTTAAAATTTTGTTCATAATAATTTTTAAAACTTCCACATATAAAGATTTATATTTTGGATATATATTAAAAGATATATGAAATATTGTCCGTCATGTGGAACTACTAATAATCAAGAAGAATCACAAGAACGAAAAGAACCTGAATATCCTGAAGTTTATTTTATTGATGTTATTCTTTTATGTGAAAAATGCGGTTTAGGTTGGAACTGTGTAGGAACAAAAAAGGTTAAATAGTAGTATATAAATCAATTCTTATGGCAGATCTTAATATGGCAGATGGCTTAGCAAGACTATTAAGACTTGTTCCCGGAATTACCCTCGATAATAGAGCAATTAAATTACTTTCAGAAGGTAAAATGAATCAAGTTATGGCAGAATTTAATGGCACTTGGGAACAACAATTTAAAGAGGAAAAAAGTGTTGATGAATTAGAAGAAGTAACAAAAGAGGAAAAACCAAAAAAACCAAAGAAAAAACGTTCAGTAAAAAGCCTATTAGGCAAGAACGATAAAGGTATTGACGATAAAAAAGATTAATTTAATTTATATAATATCTAGTTAAAAAACAAGTATGTCTTATGTAGAGATAGGTGCAAAGGAACTTTCCCGTATGCTTAGTATAATGTCCGCTTATTTTGGGGATAAGAAAATGTCAGAAGATGATATAAATTTAAAGAAAAAACTAGAAGTAATGTATCAAGCAGAAAAGGATTGGGATAATGTTGATCTCAGTGATGAAAGTAATAATAAAGAAGAAGATAATTAATATAGTATTGATTTTATTGAAATATGAACCTTAGGGGAGTCAGGCTAAAGTTCGTTCATGTGTGAAGTCGGAAAATATAAACGATTCATCACATACCCTCGTGGTTGAGATACACCACGAGTGGACATTTACAAAACTTTATATATAATAGACGTATATAAAAGTTATGTCTTTACGGACAGATTATTGTATCAAATGTGATGCAATACATGAAATATGTAAACAGTGTCCAAACTGTGGAATCCAAGAATGTTTTGAACTTTGATTCCATTAACCCTTTTTTCGATACATTTATATTACTAATGTATGTTTAACAATTATTGAAAACACAACTACTATTACTTGTATTGATCGCAATACCATTAACAAGTATTGCATACGCAGAAACACCTTCACATATTGAAATTTGGGATCACCCATTTGAAGCAATAGTAATGGAAGGCGGAAGTATTACAATTCATAATGAGAGTGATACAAATTATAATTTTGTTTCATGGGGTTGGTTTGATGAAGTTTATCTTCAACCAAATGATTCAATCACAATAGAATTACCAAATGCAGATTGTGGTAATTATTGTTTTATTCCCGGAGTCTATTACTTTACAGATTTAGATGACGAAATAGTTTCTTTACTTACAATAGAAGCAAAACCTGTTCCAATAGTTGAAACCCCAACACCACAACCAACACAACAAATAGTGCCAACAAATTCAACTAGTGTTAATATATTACCAATAATTCATACTGGTGCTAATCATACAATGGAAAAATATACTGAATTAATGTTAGGTGAAACCTTCACTGTTACAAATTTACATCCATACGAAACCATCCACTTTGAAAATCTTGGTGGAATAGATATTAGTATTGGTGTAGGTGCTACTTGGTCAACCGATCAATTAAATGTCGGAACTCATGTTTGGAAAGATCAATTTGGTGAATCGGGAACAGTTGTTATAAATGTTCCAAGAAATGATCCACAACCTACACTACCAACGGCTTCAACATCAAATGATATATCAAACGGTGCTGATACTGAAGTATTAGATTTAAGACTTAGAATACTTCAAGTCTTGGAAAGTATATTTAAGATAGTTTTAAATTAAGTTAGATTTATATTCAATTAACTTTATATGAGCCTATATCTTAGTAAATCTACTTATGTCCAACGAAGAAATTTCAAAATGCCCAAACTGTAAAGACGGGGGTATTATAATTAATTCAGGTGGGTGTCATACTTGTATGACTTGCTCATGGAGTGCTTGTCCAAGCGGTTAAGAATTAGATAGATTTATATCTCTAACCTTCCCTTCTTTTTTTATTGAAATCAAAACTAGTTAAACGTGAAAAATGTATTCAATGCGGGGAAAGTTTATTTTTTAAAACAAGACCTAATGTAAAATATTGTTCTACCAAATGTAGAACTGAAGCAAGAAAGGAATCAGGTTATCATAAAAGAAGGCATAATATTAGATGTAAACGTTCTGAAAAGAATTGTGTATTTTGTGGAAATAATATTATCAAAGCCGGGAATCGTAAAGGGGTAAGTAAATTTTGTTCGGATAAATGTATGGTACTTGCAAATAGAAGGCACAATAGCGTAAGAGTTCCAGTAGATGAATATTCTAAAATGCAGAAAGCATTAAGAGGTATGACGTATCTACGTTCTTTACCTTTTTACCTTAATACTTAATCTATTATATTTCGGGTGGTTTAATATATAAGTTTACCTAAACGCTTAAATTAAATACCCGTTTGTATTATATCATGTATGAATATTTCTATGACAATTTTTTGGATTACCTTTTGGATTGTAAGCGGGATAATGGCTTGGGAAATATGGCGGAGTAATGAAGAAGATTGATGTATATACTTGCTATGATGAAATGGAGTATGTTTACTTTTGAGTAACGTATATAATATTCGGCATTGTATATGGTGTGGGAAGAAAGGTTTTGAAAATTCGGATCAGGTAATAGAGCATATAAAGTCCGTTCATTTCGGTCAGGGTTAGTTTCGGCTAATTAGCGTTAGAGTTATATTGGTGTATAATAAGAACCTATTATGTTAAAGTCATTTTTCGATTGGTATGAACGACACATGGCTAAGAGCCTTATCATTTCGGCAGCTATTCTTTACCTTCAAATTCCTCATTCATGGTGGGCTTTGGAGTGTATTTTCGGGCAAGGCATATTGCATGGACATGGAATAGCAATAGACTTTCTACTATACGGAATAGACACACTTGAGATGATTCCTATTATAGGTATCACGCTTGCTATTATAGCAAAACTTAGACACAGATAATTACCAAACTGTTCCTTTGTCACTACAGTCTAGGTGTGAACCACAGTTCTCACATATTAAATGGCACTCGGTCATTTTCCTCATGCGTTCATTACCGCACCGATCACAGTGTTCATTAGAGTATTTTTCGGTCATATCTTATTATTAAGCACCATGAGCCATAAGGTTATAAATCTACATCTAAAACAACTATCATATTCATTTATATTTTGACAGTGAGCAAATATACTATCTGTCAATATAGTATTTCCTTCTAACAGTTTCTTCTTTTCCCCGCTGATTTTAGACATATTTGCACGACAAAAAAACAGTATATAAGTATGCGTGTTATTAGATATTCATACCACCGCCCTTCCCCGAATAAATAAAACAAGTTTTAATTAACTAAGCCACCGATATATATAAATCATTTTACTAGAAATTCCAAAATTTTCTATATATATAAATCTTTTTTCCTATTAGTATATCCTATGTATGAGGATCTGACCAGCGATCGATCGTGCCTACTGCTCGTGGAAAATTGCAACGATCGTGCCTAAAATCACAAATTTTGGCTACGATCACAATATCTAGGCACGAAATTTCTGATCGCACTAGTAGATCACTATATATCATGCCTAGAACACCTGATCGCCCCATGCGATCACAATATATAGGCACGATCGCATAATGATATATCATAAGATCATTATATCTAGGCGTGACAGCATATAAGGAACGGTTGATCGCTATAACGATCATGTATATACAGGCACGATCCCATATTATATATTATTTTTTTCATGCCTGACTTAGTAGATCTTTTACATATATTTTCCCCACAGGCACGATCGCCCAAAAAGTACCGTACTTTAAAGTAGCGTACCGTAATTTAAAGTCACGCCATTCTCTATTCTGAGAATTTAGAATATATATCTTAAAACTGGTACAAAAACAAAATTCATTCTTAATTCTCAGAATTTAGAAT
>Ga0098048_1000112_pt1 | contig 38504 bp, 61 predicted proteins | sample 13_taG_FD_75052 | JGI IMG/M metagenome (GOLD analysis project Ga0098048, IMG submission 75052) | Marine viral communities from the Subarctic Pacific Ocean - 13_ETSP_OMZ_AT15268 metaG | ecosystem: Environmental > Aquatic > Marine > Oceanic | place: Pacific Ocean | collected 2015-01-16 | reverse complement strand
CCTTTCTTATAATGCGGTGGATGGTTGACCATATCCTCTTTGTCAGTCGTCATAGGCTTTTCCGGTTGCTTTTTCCCACTCCCAAACAGCAGAAGCCATGCAAAGATTGCTGCCTTCTTTAACACCTTTAACGAACCAAGGCGCAAACTCCCCTTTGTTTTCTTCAAACCACGCCAAGAACTCAGGATCGGTTTTCTTTTTATGAACGCCCTCAACATAGGGCCTCGTTGGATTTAATCGTGTGTTGTTTGTTCTTTTCATCCGTGCCTCTCAAGCGAGTGTTCTATTCGTGCCTTTGCAATCTCCGGCCCCGCAATCTTCACCCAAGAATCTAGGCTCGTGTGGTTAGGCTTGGTAATCTTTATAAGCCGAATATCAGAATCGGTTAGCTTATAAGGACCCATTTTTTCAGTAAAAACGCTATCTTTGATACGCTTCTTTCGGGTTTTCTGAGGATTTCTGAGGAATAGCAGGATTGCGTTTTTTTCGGGAGCCAGAACGCGTACTTCCTGCAGTTTCTAATTTTAAACGTCGAAAACCCGAAAATTGCTGGCATCTCAACTCCCGATTTGGCTGAAATAGCAGCTTTCTGTCGTTCTCCCTGTGAAATAGCTGAAAAGGCGAAAAAAGGACGCATTTTCGCATATACGCTCATCGGTGTACGCACAAAATCATCATTTCTTAATGGAGAAATAGACATTATGCTCAAGCGTACATCTGCTGCTTTACTGAGTAAGTCAGGTGGGTGTGCTGAGTATGGCGTATATGCTCCTGAACAATGTAAGTTTGCTGAGTATAGCGTATATGCTCCTGAACTACATAAGTATGCTGAGTATGGCGTATATGCTCCTGAACACCTCGGCTTTTTAGAGCTATAAGCTATCTTAACGCTGCTTAAACTGAAGGTACGCGTACCCCAGCACCTCGGCTTTTTAGAGCTATAAGCTATCTTAACGCTGCTACTTTCCGAGGTGCTAAACCCCTCTGAGGAGTTGCAAACTTTTGGCCCCTCTGAGGAGTTGCCCTCTGAGGAGTTGCCCTCTGAGGAGTTGCCCTCTGAGGAGTTGCCCTCTGAGGAGTTGCCCTCTGAGGAGTTGCCCTCTGAGGAGTTGCGTCCCTCTGAGGAGTTGTATGGTACGGGGGGAGGCAAAAAAGTACGCACTTTTATCGAGAAAAGCGTACAAAAAGCGTACAAAAAGCTGCTGAACTGACGTTGTTCTGTGAGTTTTTGTGAACTTTTTTTGTTCTGTGAGAATTGCTGAGAATTGCTGAACTGACAAAGTTCTGCTGAGTTTTGCTGAACTGATTTTGTTTTGTGAGAATTGCTGAGAATCGCTGAACTTATTTTGTTCACTGAGAATCGCCAAAAATCGCTGAACTGATTTTGTTTAATTAGAGATTGCGTATTTTTCCCCATTTTTTTAATCAAAATTTAGTTCAAATTGTTCAGAAGCGTATCTTACTTTTTTTTCACAGCGAGTTGCTGGCCTCGCTAAAACACCCTCATAATCTATTTTTTCCCTTATTTTGAAAATACGGCGTCCTAATGGGCTTTTTGGTATGCCTAATTCATTTGCTAACTGTCTAACTGTTTTTCCTTCTATCAGGTCGGGGCGTATTATGTAAACTAACGCAACAAAATTCAGGTAGTTTTCCTGCATTGTGGGCTTATTGAATATGGTATCAAATAGCCTGTTTATTGCTTGTATGGCGTATTCTCTTCCATCTGAATCTAATTCGCCCCCCCCACCACTAAGATTTTCATCTACCTGCTCATAATCAAAATTAACGGATTCATTTTCAAACATTATGCCCCCCTCCCCATCAATTTTTATCTTTTTTATCTTTAAGAATTTGCAGGATTTTTTCGCGTAAGGCTGATTTGCTTATTTTTAGGTCAACTGATTCAATTAAAAAATCACAATCACCATTTAAAAAAAAATTTATCAATTCTGTCTGGTTATTTTTTGCTACAGTTCTTTTGGTTGATTCTGAAAGGCTGTGGCTTAAAAAAATTCGGCGTGGGGTGGTTCTTTTTAAATCTAAAAGAGCTTGTTCTATTATTGCACAAACTAACCTTTTACTAGCGTCCTTAAAAAAATTATCACTCATTCTTTTATAATCTTAAAGATTTCTATAAGAGAATCAGCTATACTTCCATCCGTACAGATAAATTTGTCTGTATATCCTATATCAAAGCTTTTTACATGGTATTTAGAGCGTTCCTTTCTTTTAGAATGAAGATAAAAGTGGTAAATTTCTTTTGATTTTTCTGTTAGTTTTTCTCTTGTTTCAGAATACGGGGATACTAAAGCTAAAACGACTATATAGCCTTGTTTTTCAAAAAGTACGGCCAAATTATACGCTAATTTTAGGTTTTTCTTTCTACCTACTACAGTATAATTTTCATTTTGAGTTGCCCTTCTTAATTCATCTCCATCAATAATTAAGACCTTTTCATGAGCAAAAAGCCTTCTGATACTTCTTGCTAAGGTAGTTTTGCCTGATTCTGGTTGTCCAAATAGATTTATGATCATTTTGTAAAAAATAGGGAGGCATGGGCATTATGTGATTTTCCCACACAAGTCACAGCATTAACCAGCATAGTTATTTTCGCCGCCACATTACTCTTTCTCCCTATAAAGCTTTAGAAATTCATTCATTAGCTGCTCGTAAGATTTTTTACTGTCTTTTTTTAGACGATCTAATTTTTTTGCTGTTTCAGGCAATAAATCAACCATCAAAATACAAGTTTTCCTATTTTTATTTCGGGCCATCTCTTAATTCCTTTTGGATATTTTTAAGATTTTTCTTTAAATCAAAATATTCAGTTTTCCCTTCATCATTGGTCCATTCTTCTCCAATAGCTGTATCAATAGTGTAGATTCGCTTTAATTCTGTCATTCTTTCAATTATTTCCTCTTTTTGCGTCCTGAGTGCGTATACCTGACCATTTGCAGACTTAGTGGGTGATTTACCATCTTTTGTATTAAATACGCTCCTATCGCGTCCTATGGCCTTTTCTGCAGATTCAGGGCATCCATCTGCTTGCCATTTAGTTGCTACTCTTGATAATGCAGGTTGCCAGTTTTTAATAGGATGACCATTGTATGTTAACCAACCACAAGTTTCCATTTCTTCCCACCAATCTTTAGCTTTCCATTCAGCTAATCCTATCATTTCAGCTTTATTAAGAATTTCCTCAAGGGAGGGAGCATTTATATAGGTATAGCTATTATCTTTAGTTTTAGTTTTAGTTTTAGTTTTAGAGGCATCAGTTTGGGATATGGGTTGGGATGATTCTGGCATACTGTTTGGCATATGCGGTGGCATAGGTGAATCATCTTGTTTAGGCCCTTTTTTCCACCTTTTTGCTGCATTTTCGGCTTGGCGTTTTCTATATTTTTGCAACTTTTCTCTGACAGCTTCTTGCTTAATATTTCTTAATTTTTCATCAGAAAAAACTTCAAATTTCTGTAAAACTTTTTCAAGTTTTGATTTCGGGCATCCTGCAAGGCGTTTAAGCATTTTAGGATCATTTGGCAATCCATCAGATTCCCAACTGTGGCAAAGTAAACGAATGTATGCGCCAGTTTCGGCTGCATCCATGAGTGCTGTACCTGTTAGAAAATCATTTGGATAGAATGGAAAATAAGGGTCTTTGGCCATGCTGTGTATGGGGTAGGGTCATTTTTTAGAATGGAACGTCATCATCTTCTGCCCATTGTTGTTTAGGCTTTTTTTCCTGTTCATCAAGTTTTTGAACCTCATTCTGAACAGCTTCAGAAAGATTTCCTACAGGCATTTTATCTGTTTTCTTATATTGAACACCTTGTGAATCTTGTTTTGGAGTAAGTTTTATCTTTGTATAAGCTTCTCCCTTTTTAGAAACGCTTTCCCAAGCTGATGCCCAATATTCTTTTCCATCAATAGTAGCACCACCCTTTTTATCAGGATCGGTTGGAGTTTTTTCCCGTTCAGTGCCATCCTTTTCATAATAGGCTTTAGGGACTTTAACGATTATTACGTTATCTTCTGGTTCGTACTGTTGCTGCATTTTATTTTTCTTTTTAGTATTTGTTTGGCTTGTTTTACTGCCAGTTGGATATCCTTATCATCAACTGGTTTATCAGAAAACAAAATTCCCAGCCGTTCATAGATTAAATATTCTAATTCGACTTTATCTCTATCTCGCATCGCTCTAATCTTCCGATTTCGCTTACAGATTCTTCATTAACCCATTTTTTAGTCGCATATAATTCAGTAATTAATTTGTCATCTTTCATTATTCCCTCATCTACAATGGCATCAAGAACAGCTTTAACTAAATTATCTATATCAGGTTTCTGAATGTGAGCCTTGCTTTGGCCTTTTCTTAATTCTCTCTTTACATTGAAATGTGATTTAGGTCTTTTAAAATAGAAATTTAATCTGACAGATAAAGGTTCATTTAATGTTTCTAATTCCTTCAAATCTTTACTTACTTTAAAAAAAGATCGAACAGATTGCTTCCATGCATCAGCAGTTTTTGGATTGTATATGGTCACAAAATTGCCTCGCCGTGCTGCGTGTGGTCTTGGCTGTGCCTTTATTTTGCCTAAAACTGCAATGCGATAATAAACTTTAGGATGATTCATTTTCTTTTTACAAATGGTGCAGATTGTTTTTCAGTTATTAATGAATCAAGCTTAACTTTAACTAAATCTTTTGCTGCCATTCTGCTACAGGATAAATGTTCAGCTACAGCTTTTTCTAATTCAGGCAATTTGATTGAGACAGATTTCATCATTCCATCTTTATCTATCAATCCGCCAGAAGCCAATCTAGTAAATGCTTCCTCAGTATTGTTAACTGACCTGAGTTTCCTGCCTTCTATGAGTTTATAGTTTTCAATCGCATCAGGGTTTTCATCTAATAATTCAACAGCTTTTGATTTTATTTCTTTTACTCGCGCTGATAACGCTTTCTCTGCCAATGTTGCTAAATCTAAATATTCCTTTATATTGGAGACTGTTAACGCTTTAGGATCAAAGCTCTGGACAATTAAAGCCGATTGCTGGGCTTCATCACATATAGTTTTTGCATTGCAATATTCGCATGATTTTAGGCTAGGATTTTTTTTACCTGTATCCTTTTCTATATGATCTAAAGCATTTTCAATTTCTTTAGCAAAAAGTAAAAGCTCATCCTTTTCTATGGTATGATGAGATAGTCTATTATCAAAATCTACCAATGGTTGAATTGTAGCAATGTCGATTGCAATTAACTCAGGATAGTTTTCCTTTAAAAGAACAGCATAACCTTTTAGCTGTTCATTATCTTTTACATGACCAGTTGAATTTCTGCCAAATTTATAATCAATAATGAGTGCGTATTGATTCCAGAAAATTATGCGGTCTGTTTTTCCGCTTATTCTTTTATTAAAGCCCCAAAGCCTTTCTTCTTTTATTTCAGCTAGTTTTGCATCTTCAGGAATCAAATCCATAATTAAGGTAGTTTCCAAATCCCTAGCTTTTTCAACAGCCATTTTCTGTTCATCAGTCAAGCTGTCATCATTGCCTGTTTCCATTGCTGCATGGCATTCTGTTCCAAAGGTAGCTTCAGGCGAACTAGGCGGTTGAGGTAGTTTCTGGCTTTCTTTAAAGGACGGGGGGCAATTAATTAGCCTGTGCAAGGATGACAAGGAGGGTAAACCTTTTCTTTCGTCTTTCATCTTATTCCTAACTTCTTTTTTGTATATCTTGCCTTATTGTTATTTGCCCATTTACCACCTAGTGTTGGATCATATTTTTTCCCCTTTGATATATTATCCTTTGAGGGAATTATGCGTAAGTTATCTTGATGATGTGCACCACCTATTGCTAATGGGATAATATGGTCAACGTGGTATTTTATTCCTGCTTCATTTTCCATTTGCTTTGCTTGTTCATATATTTTTTTTATTTTATTAAAATTTGTAGTTGAAAGTATCGCGCTTTTTTTAATTGCATTTCGTTTATTTTCTCGCTCAGTAAAAAGGTGTTGATTTTTATTTCTGTATCTTTGTTTTGTTTCTTTAATTTTATCTTTGTTAGTTTCAAAATATTTTTTTATTACTGATTTTCCATTTTCAGAATTACCATATTCTTTACGATAAATTTTTAATTTTTGCTTATTTTCTTTTCTATATTTTTTTCCATATTTCTGAGCCTTTACTTTATTTTTTTCTCTATATTCCTTTAAATAATCTAACCTTTGCCTATTTCTAATAGGGTCATTTTCTAATTCTTCATAGTAAATAATCCTTTTCTGGATTTGTTCTTCCTTTTGTTGCCAACATCTTTGATATTCGCGCTTCTTTCTTAATCTAACAGGGTCAGCCTTCATTCTTTTATATCTCTCCCTGTCTCTTTTTCTAATATGTTCTTTATTGCATTCAATGCACCTTTTTGTAGCACCGTGGGCAAAAAATTCCTTATTACAATCAAAGCATTTTATTTTTTTCATTTAGAAACCTATTGCTCGATTTCTTTTTCTCCATTGCATACTTTACAGTGCCAGCCAATTTTTTCATTCCATTCTTCTGTTCTGCCAAATGCGTGGCAATCAAAACACAATGGAGGATCATTTATTTCCCAATCGCAAAAATCAAAATTAGGCATCTTGTTCAGTTACTTCAGCAGGTTTAGTTTCAAACAAGGTTTCATCCTTTTTAATTGATTTAGAAAAATCAGGATTGTCATGTTCACTGTTGATAACGTGTTCAACTTCAGAACTTAATGGGAGCCTTTTTGCGTGGCGTTTGATTACAGTTTTACGAGCCATTTCTCCATAGTGGTTTTGCCATGCAGTACCATTTTTTGCCTGTGAGAGGCTACGGATGTAATCAATTTCTTCACGGGTCATAAATTCGTATGAAAGAAAATTTGTGCCTGATTCAACCCATGTGGCCCTTGTATATACGCAAATCATTTCTCCCCTTGGTTTTCCATAGGCTACTGAATGGCTAACCTTTGTATTGCCTTGACCATCATCTTCTTCAACGAGGAAACTGTCATTCTCATGAACAAGTTTTGCATCCATTGAAACACCATTTCTGCGGAGCATTGCAAGTAAGCCTTTATAGCCAATTTGCAAAGTGCATTGATCTTTAAATGGAATCAAATATGCGTGACGCCCATCTGGTTCTAATCCTACAGAGCTAAGATCAAGCATACATTGAAACAGCGACATTTTTGTGCAACCATATAATTTAGGCTGCTGGTTAAAAGCTGTGGTAGCTATTCTTAAAAATCTTACTGGATCGCAAAATTTAGGCATTGCCTTTGCAATTTCCTCCTGAAATTTTTCAGATTCTAAAAGTTCTCTGATCTCTTGTTTTTGGTTAGCTATTTCCTGTTTCATTAGTTATTTTCTGGTTTTATGTTTTCCTCCATTTGCATATATTCAGTATATGATATGAAGGTAAAAATTATCTTTGCTTCTTTGTTTGCATTTGGTTTTTCCAGATCAATTTTGCAATCAATTAAAAAACCAAAATCTTCTATAAATTCTTTATACGAGTTCTCTTCACCTGATCCTTCAGTTTCAAAAATTCTGTTTTGCATTTGTAACATAGGCTTGCACCTTTTGTTGGATTGCCACATAAGGAACAGGTAGACGCAAACCCAAGGAGGTCGGCTGAAGATGCCTGAAGAGGGTTTGCGTCCCCTGTTTTAAATTTTACTTTTTCCTTTTTCCCCATGCTTTCTTTGCTCGTTCACTCATAATTTTGCTACGTTCCTTTTTAGGAATCTTTTCCCATGCTTTTTTAGCCCATTGTGAGCGTTCCTTGCTGGTGATTTGTTTAGCCCTTTTCTTGCCAAGTTCGGACATATATTTTTTAACTGCTGGATTCATCGAAGTATTTATCTGCTTGTGATTGTGAATAGTTGAATATTTCCTTTAGCTGTGGAAAATCTTTTGCAAACAACCTTGCATAAAATGGGCTGTAGCAATTTGAAATCTTAAAATCTTTTGAGGTTGTGCTTATAGATGTTTTCCATCTGATTGTTTCAATTATGGTTCTGGCTGAATACCTCCTCAGACCTTTTCTGAATGCGTATTTAGCTTTTTCACAAAATTCCTCATAAACATGAGGATTTTCTTTATGATATTTATTCCATTTTTCGTAGGAGTTCATTAGTTGAATTTATAGAATTTATGATTTCTAACTGTGGCGATCACCTTATATTTTCTTGTCCATTTATTTTCAGTCGGTAAAGTGCAATAGTGATTTGCGTTTTTTGTGTGATTTGTTTTTGGCAAATAGATAATCATATCCCTAACCTGCTTATATAGAGGATGCTTTTTAGCTTTTGCTATTGGAATATGGTATCTATCTTTATAAGTATTCAGGCAGGAAAATTGCCAAGGTTGAATTATAACTCCTAAATAAGTATCAGGCCATCTTGGATTGGTTTTTTTTCTGTTATGAATCACTTCCCAAACTGCTTCACAGCCTTCCATTCCTTCGCCTCCAGCTTCAAGAATGATTACTGCCGCCACAAGTTGCGTTTCAAAAGTATCTTCCGCAGTTAAACAAATCGCAGAAAGAAATAGAGTTAAGATTATTTTTTTCATGCTATTTACCCATTTTTTGAATATTGCGGCCTGTTTGGTGACGCCAGTCCCAATCGTCCCATTTATCTTCAATTTTTTGCAGGGCGTCCTTTGCTTCATCTTCGGTAGCATACGGGCCGTAAACATAAGGGTCAGTGTTATCCCAAGTAATTATGATCGAGTACATTTTGTTTTCAGTGTTATTAGTGCCGTTAAGCATAATAGGAATATATAGGTAAACGGTTAACCTGTAAACAATAAAATGCAACTTTTTTCACTTTTTTTTCATGGCCCTTTTCAGTTCCCTCTTATGGGCTTGTTCTGATGCTCGCCTTGCTGCTCTGCTACCAAGATCACTTCTGCACCAGATTCTATCCTTGTTGCTTTTGTTAGCTAGGAATCTTCCGAATGAAGATGATTCAGCCATTTTCTTTATTTGATTTTCTTCTGCCATAATTCCTTAACCTTTTTGGATAATCTTTTAGAGTTATTTTTCGATCACCTTCTATATAGCCTTGAGCGTTTGCGTGATTTGGTTCTTGCCATATAGCTTTCTCGCCATATTTTTCACACATTTTTTTGTATTCAATATGGTCGCTTATGTAATCCATGAGCTATAATTTCTTATCTGATTTTCCCCACGTTACCATATCGTCAGCATTTACTGCCTTAATATCTGTCATTCCCAAATTATCAGGAGCATCAGGGTTCTTTTCTCTGTATTCCTTAATTGCGTAAGCAGGAGCGACCATCCAATTTGGAGCAAACACTTCGACTTCAGCACCGTTATTTAATATTACGAGATAATGATTCATAGTTATTTAGTTAGTTCAGGTTGATATTTGTTCTTGTACCAGAAGGGAATATTTTTGTTGCCACGTTCCCATTTTGCGAAACGGGATTTTTCATGATTATAATAATTGCGATAAGAGGTAATCGGGCAATCTACTTTATATCCATCTGGCATAGCTTTTATAAACGGAGTTTGTTCGTATGCAGGAAAGGTAAGTTTATTTGATTTCATCCAGCACCAATCTATTACCTGTGCTGATTTGTGGATTTTACCGTAGCGTTTTGTGTATTCATCGCACAATGTGAAAGCGTGATCTAACAGCCAGTTAAAATTCATGCGGGATGAACGAGTCCACTTTGTGCAAGGATGATTTATGTATGTTGCCTTGTAGGGTGCTTTATATTTTTCTGGATAGGCTGAACAAAGCATTTGTGCAGATTCGACAATCATTTTGCAAATATGCTTATCGCATAACCACTCTGCAGCCTGTTTAGGGTCATCATCTAAAATAAATATATTCATTTTGAATCTCCTTTGAGTACGAACAGGTTAAAAGCGTTGTGAAAATTTTCAGCGAGCGTGATGAGCATTTGCTGCTTGATAGAATATTTCTGTTTATCGAACTGCACAATATCGAGGCAACCCTTGATTTGGAACCGTGCTTTTGGACAAGCATAGTTACGGGTCAATGAAAAATAAGTTGAATCAACGCAAATATGCGTTGGATTAGATTTGATATATTGGATTCGGTTATTAGCAGTCATGTTGGTTAGTTAATACAGGTTAAAGGCTAGGCTGTAAACAATAAAATTTAAGCAAATCGGATTGAATCACCTGTATCCAAAAGAATTTCTTTTCCGTTATTTGCAACTACCACTGAGGTCAATCGGTCAGTTTTTCCAAACATGAAGTGTTTGGTGTAAGTGATTTTTTCGCCCCGTTGGGTTTTCTTTGTGATTTGTTTGTTGCAATCAGTTATCATGGTGAAACCTTACACGTTAGGTGTTAGCCTGTAAACAATAAAATAAGAAAAATGAAACTTTTTTCAGGCTGTATATGGGGTATGTAATCATATACCAATATTCTAAAGTACGCTTAGACGTTAAACTACGCACCGAGTTTATGGTTGATTCTCCTGTATATGGATAACACTTTCTACAGTGGTAATTTTATTTTCAATAATGGATTTAATTTTATTATATGCATACAACTTCAATTCCATTTCCTTTATGCCCTTTTTATAGGATTCAATTTTTCTTTCATTTGAATCTTGGTCTGTTTCTAATTCTCTTAACATAAGAATGTTATCATCCACAGTATTAGCAAATAGCTTTTTAATATCTATTTCATCCTTGGTTTTTGTATTCTTTCCAATCATTATTAGTATCTTTCAATCTGTTTATATTTAGTTTTAGTGATAGTATTTTCTTTAAGTTAGATTCAGATATGTATGGGTGTCGGCCCTGTTCATAAAATTCCTGTGTGATTTTTTCTGCAATTCGGTCAATATATTCCTCATCTCCTCCTTTAGATTTTCCATAATGCCTACTGGGTTTTCTATTTGAATGGCATTCATTGTGATGAATACATCCATGCCCAACCTCATGAGCAATAACGTGCATTGCAATTACCTCGCGTTCATAATTAAGAAAATTTCTTTTAATATAATCTTCAGGCTTTTCATTGCAGATTCCAAATTGAATCCATTTGCCCCTATATTTTTTTCCGATTCTACATTTAATTTCTGACCCTATATTTGTACCAAGGTAATAATGCACTCCTGAATAATTTTCCTCTCTGTTGGTGATAGTAAATTCACGAATGTGCTTCTTAAAAAACTTATTATGAAGTGATTTAGGAATTCTATTGAAATCGCCTGATGTTAATTGCCGCCAGCGTGTGCAAGCGAACGCAATCATCTTATGAATTAGTTTATCATTTAGATCAGTGGTATTTTTATAAATCATTTTTGTTCTCCGTTAAGATTAAAAAGGCCCCTGCTACCCTCACCTGACTTTGAGGGCAGCAGGGATTGTTTTACTAACACTGACGAATTAGTTTGGCCGACATATCACCTTCGGTCATGAATTCTTTAATTTTACCATCATCGGTTTTAAAGTGTTCTTTGCACCAGAAACCAGTTCCCTGTTCCTTTGTTGCGGAGATAGGAATTCCAATAGTGCAAAGCTCGCAATCATATTTTACATGGCCACTATCATCCACATAATTAAGAATAGGTTCACCTGATTCAGTGGTTGTTTCTTGTATTAAAAGCAAAATATCATAAAGTTGGTCGCATAGTTTATCGGCCTGTTCTGCAGACCACTTTTCAGTTTTTCTGCGAAATGTCGGATCAGAAATATTGGTTCTAGGTTCTAAAAGATGAGCAATTCGATCATTGTAATATTTACAAATTGCCTGAATCTTAGGGTTCGTTTTATCAATGGTGAGTAGTGTTACTTCAGTGTTAGTTTTCATGTCAGTTATTTGATTAGTGTTTTGTGTAGATTTTCAATGGAGTATTGAATAAGGAAATTATCCATTGCTCCAGCAGCCTTATCACCTAATTTGGTTTCCAAAAAAGCAAGTACCTCGTTAGCCATTTTGAGTTTAGCCAAATTTTGTTTGGCGCGTTGTTCGGTTTGCTTGCAACCAAATTTATCTTTACCTTGTTTCAGGCCGATTTGTTTTTCGATTTTGTTTGTGCCGTTTAGCATAGATAGAATATATTCATAAACGGCTTACCTGTAAACAAAAAAAGTAAAAAAAATAGGTATGTAGAATAACGCATAGGCATACGTTATCTCAGGGGTATGTTTATATTCGAGAGCTAAGAAGAACGCTCACAAACGAAGCTAGGCGTACTGTTTCTAGCAGAATCAGATCACACTACGGTTTATATCAAAGGCCCAATCTTTTAGTGGCCTATCCAGCTTATTATTTCTTTCCTGTGCAGCGTCTAAAATGAATGTTTCAACATCAGATTTTTTAGCGCAATTAATTAGGTTAGAAATATCTTTAGGAAAACAAGTTCCACCAAAACCAAAATTCCCATTACAAGGAACCTTTGTATGGCTGGATGTTATTCTATCATCTATTAAAATACCATTTAAGGCTTCATTCCATCCGATGTGTTTTCCTTCAGCGATTTTGTAAAGCTCATTGAACAAGCTTACTTTGGTTGCTAAAACACTGTTTCGAGCTAACTTTATAAATTCAGATGTATTTGATTGAGTTAGAAAAACATTATCACTTTTAATTGCATTAGCTTCTTTAGCATTTGTAAGCGCAGCTTTAATTGACGAATAAATTTCTAAATTGGTGTTATCAATTCCCAATACCCATGTATCTGTTTCGATAAAATCTACAGAAGCATTTGCTTCAGTTAGAAATTCAGGAAAATGATTTACGCCTAATTCCTTGCAAAAGCCAACTGGAGTTGTGGAGCGTATAAATGTTTTAGCTTTTTCTTCAGTTGAAAAATCAGCGATAGCTTGTGAGATAAAATCTGTATGGCAATCACCCTCTTTATTCATTGGAGTTGGCAAACAAATAAATATTAAATCACAAGACCTAATATCATCCATTGTGCAATTATGAGGATGCGATTTGTAATCTACACGATCATAGATAAAAACAGAATTTTTCTTGCAGGACAAGCCAGACGTAGCGTTTCCAACAAAACCATTTCCCACTATTCCTAGCTTCAGTGCATTTCCCATTGTTTGGACTTTAATTTGGAGGAGCAAAATGTAAACAAAAAAAAGGAGGGGCATTTCTGCCCCTCCCGAGGAGGTGGGTTTTTAGTTGGATACCAGCATGGCATCCTCCCAGTATTTGTTTCCAATGGCTAGGAGTTCTTCGCCATGATCCTTTTGGATATTTTTAAAAAAGCGAGATTTGTTTTGGCTCCCAGAACCGAATTCGGAACTTTCAAATTGCTTGCGGGTATTTTCCAAACCGCCAGCAGATTCATGAGTATAATAATCGGTTAAGCCGTTGAAACAATCAGCCATAGTTTCACCAGAGTTGCCTTTACCTTCTCGGTAGAGTTCGGTCATTCTGTTCATCACATTTACAGTTCGGCTTGATACCTTTTTATCAGCTTTATTTTCAAGCAAATGGCCGAGGTACATCCGTTGTGCATTATGTGATTGGCATTTAATTTGGCCCATGTGTTCAAGTGCCATTTGAAACTCAGCAGTTACGCCGATGTGTGCTTCAATCGCGTCAGTTAAATCCATCAGATTAGCATTGCGAGTGTGCTTTAATTTTACCTTGAAGTCAGATTTTTCTGCCATCGCAGCGTTGAAAGTGTTTTCGCAAACAACGCAGGTGATTCCTGTTTTTCCGATAACACCGAGTGTACCGCCATGCCCCCAACCGATATTTAGAAATGGATCATGTTCACGACCAGCAGCATTAAAAGAATCAGCAATTTTTACTGAAACAAATCCTAATGAACGATCAGCTACAGTTCCAATAGATTGAATTACATGATGAGTTCCTTTTAAGGCTTCATCCAGCATATCCCAAATTTGTTCATTGCTGAATGGTTGGTATTTTTTAGAAACAGGTTTGCCAATCGGCAAATTATCATCAGCAGCACTGATTTGGTAGCTGTCGGTTTCAATTACTGTTTCATCAGGAGCAGTATAAGTGAGCCGATTAAAATTTAGGTCATACATGATGCCTGAATTTTCTTTGGTTACAGTATCTACTACGTTTGTCAGGCCGTGCCATGCTTGGTTTAAGCCTGTTTGGATGTCGCGTTCTTGGATATTATGCATTGTATTAGTTAGTTAGTGTTTTTATTGATGCCGTTAAGCATGAGATTAATTTAAAATAAGTTCTTACTCTGTAAACAAAAAAGATAGATAAAAAGGGGAGGTTTCCCTCCCCCGATTTTATTTAGGCATTTGCTTTATGGTTATTGAAAACAAATACCAACATTTTAACACGATTCCTTTTATTTTTTAGAACGTGTTTAGTTGCTTTAATATTTTCATAGTAAGGAATTAAGCCAGCCTCAAATTTATCAACAACTTTTTGCATTTCAGAAATTTGAAATAATAGGCTGTCGATTTCTTTTTTGTATTGTTCAGGTGTCATTTCGTTTTTTAGTTCAGTGTTAGTGCCGTTAAGCATAATAGGAATATAATCACAAACCGTTAGCGTGTAAACAAAAAAGATAGATTTTTTTAAGAAGAATATTTTTCCTCTTCAAGTTCAGTTTGCTTTATGCAGAATTCTCTTTGTTCCTCTTTTGAAAGCCAAAAGAATAATCGTGTATGCGTTTCCTTTAATTCATCTACAAGCAATTCCATCTCTGGAGAATAATTATCATGAACAAGCATATCATCTACTATTTTGCTCCTTTTACTTTCTAATTCAATGAAGCTTGGCTGATCTAAAACCTCATGGATTTTTTTATTAACAGCATTGATTAGTGATTTATCAACAGCGTGTCTTTTACCAGTTCCCATTTTTGTGAAAAATATTTCTACCTCTTCAAAGATTTTTTCTCTTAAAAGCCTGTCAGATTTTTCTTGTAGCTTTTCTCTGTATATTGTTTGTTTTTTCATCTTCATTAGTTAGGTTAGTTTTTTGGGGGGAGGTTTCCCTCCCCGCAGTTTTTATCAGTTAGAGTTTTAGGCGGCGTTCGCGTGTTGCTTCCTTGTTTTGCACTTCTTCAAACGTAGCGTGATAAGTATCAGGGAACGGATGGCTTTGCATATGCTTGTCGTACTCCTTCCAAAGCTCGTCATCAATGTGATCGCGGAGGTTGTGTATAGCGGAGACCTGAGAACTGAGGCTGTATTCCCTTGGCTCGTAGGAATCTTCAGGTGTGCAGTTTGAAATATCCTTTTGAAGTTTTTCTATTTCAACGCAAATGTCTTGTTGGAGGCGATGCGGCATATTTTTATTTTCTTCTTTCAACAAGCTGTTTAAAAGTGAATCGCTCATCGCTTGACGTAGCCAGTTAAGTTGTTCGTATGTGATTTCTATTTTCATTTTAGTTTTTAGGTTCAGTGTTAGTTTTTTAATTATTTATTAGGCGATATAAAATTCTTCTGGAAGAAGGAATTCGGTGACACTGATTTCAATGTTTTTGAAACCCTTTTTGGAGAACAGTTCCATCGCATCTTGGCGAACAATTTCTTCGTTCTCCCCTTTGGCTACGAATTGACCCTCTAGCCCATCTGCCTTGTATACAATCTCGAAGGTTGCAGCTTTAGGATTAAGGAAAGTTGTTCCGTTATTCTGTATTGTGCTTGAGTTGTAAGTGAATATTTCGTTGGTTGCGGTCATTGTCAGTTTTTTTTGTTCAGTGTTATTAGTGCCGTTAAGCATAGATAGAATCTATACCTTATCGGCTAGGCTGTAAACAAAAAAGATAGAAAAAATGAAAAAAAAATTTTGACAGATTTGGAGTCTGAATTTAGATTCTAACCACATCTTGGGTTAGATGTTAGTTATTAGTTATCAGTGTTAGGGGGGAGCGAGAAATCGCTCCCCTTTAGTTTTCAAAAGGGCATATAAACATATTCGGGAAAAAAGAAAACGCCTTACAGGCGATTCTCAGGGCAAGCAATTTCAGTGTTTTTTCATGTTTTCACTGATTTAAAGAAAATTGTATACTCATGGGAATTTATAGTGCTGAATTGGGTAAAATCCTCTAGGTGTATTGATTTTAAATTTACGAGTTTCCAATTTATCATCTGCTGATAATTCCCTGCAAATTCTTCCTGCATGAGAATATGATACATCTTTTATTTTTGCTAAATCTCTAACTGTGAACCAGCCTTCTGGGACTTTCTCCGATTCATTAATAGATAAAAGTTTTTCTGCTATTTCTCTTGCTGTTTTTTTATCCATTAAAATTCCTCCATTCCTGTTGGCAGCAGCCATTTAGTTCCACATTTTCTAGCTATCCAAACATTTACAGATTCGCCCTTATAAACTCCAAATGCAAAAGCATTTTCCCAACCAGCAGTTGCTAATCTATTTTTTGCATAATCCATTTTAGAAAAATCTGCCATGCAACCTGCTGAATATCCGTGGCTTCCTCCTTGCCTTTTTCCTGTTTGAATTTCTACTCTATGAAGATGCCCCATTATCACACTTCCACCCATAGCAGCATAATGTGTAGCGTGTTCTTTTACTGCGTTTGCATTTGCTGAATAGCCATGTAGGAAAATTAGATTTCCATTTGCTTCTGAATGCAAACCTGTTTCTGCATGATATGGAATTAGTTTTGTTTTTAATTTTTTGCAGTATGTTTTAATTCTATCTATGCAATTATCAGCAGCTAATCTCATCATCCCATTAGAATGACTTCCTGCAATTCTCCAAAGCCTATCTTCATGATTGCCTAATAAATAAACATCAGGTTCAAACTCTGTAAGAAATTGAAATCCATAAAAGAAATCTTCAGATAAATCATCAGCAGCAGCACTATCATCTGATGATATGCCAGAACGTAAACCTGCGAAATCGAAACAATCACCTAGATGAATCTTGAGATCAGGTTTCCATTGATCGCAAAATTTTATTAATGCTCTTAAAGATTTTTTACAACCTAAAGCACCATGATTATCACCTACAGCAACAAATTTTTTCCATCCTGAATTAGCCATTAAATACCATTCTCCAAAGAATGATATTAATAGCAATGATTACAGATAGAAAAGCTATGGGAACTAACGAAAAGAAAAAATAGATTAGATATTTCATGTTTTTAATTTTTAGGTAATGGCCCTGCTATCCAGCCTTCAGGCAAATGAACTTTATTTTTGGATTTAATCCACTGACCATCTTTGCTGACATAAACTGTTCCTTTTACATCTGGCCCTAACCTAACTAAATCTGCTTGCGTATCTACAAAAACCACCCTAGTCGTTCCGCAAGCTGTCCCTAACATGATCATCCCACCTACGCTTAATATCTTTAGGAGTATCTGCATCACTCGCTACTTTATCTCTTTGGATTAATTTTGTTAAATGTTCAAGCAGAGCCTTAAAAAAGCTGACCAGAATTTGCATCCTAATCCTCTGCTTTTATTACTTCCTTTTTGATAGAACTTCTTCCATAGGTATAGCCAACAGAAGTTAAAGCCATTCCAATAATAGCTGCAATTTTATCATAGAAATTAGTTCCATTATCAGGGTCAATCCATCCTCCAATAATGGCGATAGTAAGAATGCTTGATATGACAGCAAATGTAAATTCGCTTGTCAGAAATCCTTTAGTCAGTGCTTTCGTCTTTTTCTCGCTCATAATCTTGTTCTAATATTTCGTAGTATTTCTTAAAGAATTCATTTCTTGCCTGAACCATAGCATACTGAACTATTAATATACAGGTAAAAACGACTCCAAATATAAGACCTATAGCAAAGCTTAAAACATCTAAATTCATTCTTCCAATAGTTTATCTATTTTTTCTTCAATCCGGTCTAGTCGAGTTATTAAATTAGATGTTTGCTCTTCTTGTCTAGCTAATTTTATCTCTGTATGAGTTAATCTTCTAGCTAAATCATCTATAGTAGATTGAATTCTTCTGAAAAAGAAACCACCAACTGCTACAGCTATTCCAAAAAAAGCTGATAAAAAACTATTTAAATCCATATCAATCGCCCTTTACTTTACACAGGTTGTCCCAACTCTAAATATTTAGAATATTTTTTAATTTCTTTATGATTAAATAAATTTTCCACCAAATTCAAGCTGAGTGTCTTTTCCTTTAAATAAAATTTGAAACCCTTATTTCCAGAAGCATTTATTTTTGCTAATGAATTTTGATTAGGTTTGTAGCCTAAATACTTATCCATAAAAATAATAGCATTTTCTTCGCTGAACTCCGAGACATAATTCACTGAAGAAATCCATTCAGGAATAATCCATAAGCCTGATTCATTTCCATCAAGAATAAATTTGAAGTAATCGTTTAATGTCATGTTTGCTAAATCAAAATGTTCTCCAAATGGATTCTTCGAAGTTTCTCTTAAAACTCTATGCCCCCAAAAAAACAAAGAGCAAATCAAATCAACAGGATGCCGCAGAAACATAAAACTAAAAAAGTTTCTTTCATTGTAATATTCTAAAATAGATTTTGAAATCCATAGATGTTGCTGATGAACAAAAATTTTTTCTGATTTTGAATTTGCTATAGATTTTAAATTATCTTCTGAGTAAAAAGGCATCCCAACGTGTTGAAAAAATTGAAAACCTGAATGCCTTAAATCTTTTCTAACAGTATCCATTATGAATGTTCCACCTGTTTTTCCGTAATGACAGAATAAAACTTTATTTTTCATAAGTAATTTTTTCTACAAAGTCACATATATCTAATCTACCATGTTGACTGCACCAATCTAATACTAATTGAGAATGTTCTCTGTATTTTCTCTGAAGCCCATCGTTTGCATTTTCAAATAAATCTTCAGTAAGATGAACGTGCCAACTTCTAACAGAAGTTATATCACAATCAGGAAATCTCCAAAAACCAATATTGTGAGACTGAGAAAAGAAATCTGTTTTAAATTTGCTAACTAATTTATACATACATTCTTGCTCATAAAAATTAGAGCCTTCTAAATAGATTTCTCTCCAATAATCTGGTACTTCAATTTTGTTAGACCATAGATAACCTGCGTTAAAGATTCCAAAATCTCTAGCAGTATCTAATTTTGGCCCAGCATGATAATGAGGAGAAAGAGTTAAATCTCCTGTATTGCTTCCATTCAAATTTGAAACGCAAAGAATATCAGCATCTAAAAATAGGCTATCACCGCATTCATCTATTGCCCATTTCCAAACATCCATTTTCAGAAGAATACAATCTCTTCTATGGTAAGTATTTCTTATATCTACATCTGAACATAATTCATCTGCTTTTTTAAGGTCAGATTGGTTTGCTTCTGTTCTAAAATTAATATCTTTAAAATCAAATTGTTTTAGATATTTTTTCGATTCATCATCGCAAATTATGAAAACAGGTTCTGAATGAAATACTCTTAACGAATATAAAAGAATAGCTGCTTCACGCATACATTCTTTTGTAACGATAACAGAGAATGATTTTATTGGTTTAGATTTTTTCTTTAAATTTCCAAGATAGATTACAGAAGGAGAGAAACCTTTATACTCAAATGAGTTTGCAACTTTTAATGCGGTATCAATACCATCAATAAGATCAAAACCAATCCATTCTTGGTTTCTATCTTTCGCCCAGAAACCTGCTTGCTTAACAGATTCAGATTCACCAATAAAAATAAATCCTTTGCCTTGCGGATCAAGTGCAGGGAATTTTTTATCTAAAGAGTCGTAAGTGTTAGGCAAATTGCCAAGAGAAACTACAAATAAATCTCTATTTTTCATAAGCTGCGCCCCAGAAACTATTATTCTGAACAGCTTGTTTCAAGCTCTTACGCTCATGCCTTTTCCCTGCCCTGCCTTTTCTAATTCCTGATAGATGCAGGTTAACAAATTTAGGTAATTCAGTTATTGTGCTGAATTTGCACACGACAGTATCGCCAACAATATTAAAGCCAACCAGACAGGGATCACTCGCAGCGTGGCCCACAACTTTGATTGATTCTTCTTCGCAACTATGGACGTACTCCTCACATAACTTCGCTTCAAATTCATACTCAGTTATATTTTCTATAGTTAAAATATCATTGAACCTAACCTCTGGAGATTCATCACAATAAACTGCAACGTAGGCGTCAGGGTCAGGGTCTACGCTTTTGACGATTGCGCTTTTGTCGTTGTCGATTGTGAACGTGGTGCCATCTTGCGAGACAGATATATTTGTCCCGCCTTGAATATCCGCAACATTTGCATCAATAGTAATTTCAGCAGTGCCGCCAGTTAGGGTGATTCCTTCTCCTTCAAGTAGATCGAAATTATTTCCAACCGCTGCAATGGAATTGATACTTTGCATTACATCGTCGCTAATATCGAAATTCACCCAGTAAGGATAGGACGCCACCGTGTACGACGTTGAAATCCCGTTACCTCCTTTGAATGCAAGTTGATCTCCGCACCGAAAATTAAAAGTGTTAGTGTCTGTTTCAACCTCCGTAGTTAATACTTCAAGCTGAAGTTGAGTTTTTATTGCGCCGAACCCGAGTGCCGAAAGCTTCATTCCATCCGCAGCAATGAATTGATAATTTTCTTCACCAACCCCCGAAGCTGTCTCGGTGCTGACAGATGTTCCAACGATAACCCCGTTGCCCGTTTTTTGGAGATCAATTGGCCTTCCCGTTTTAATTCTTGCAACACCTGTTGGCGATTCTGTTACGCAATCATTTGAAAATCTCAGAGAGGAAGGAGAAGTTACTGTTACTGATCCATCGCCAACATTGGGGCCACCATTAGAAACAGAAACAACTCCGCTGCCGTCATCTGTAACGCTGCCATTATTAAATTTAATCGTAGTAACATTGTTTACGGTAGGAGTTCCATCCTGCTCCTTAACAGTTAAAGCTCCACCACCATAATCTGTATTTGTAATTGTGACAGAATCAGCAGAAGCATCAGTTGTTAAACTGATACCTGTGCCAGCAACTAAAGTAAGAGTATCCTTGCTTTGATCTGCTTCAACATCAGTCTGACCAGCTACAGCAATAATACCAAAGTTTTGACCACTACCTCCATCAACAAAAGAAAGCACCCTGCTGCCGTCTGTTTGAATCACCTGACCAGATGTCCCATCCTCATGTGGTAAAGTCCACACAAGGCCATTGTCAGCGTCTAAAGAGCTACTGCCAGAAAGGTTGGAGGCACTAGGAGTTTTAAATCCAATATGATAAGGTGTATCAGAATCCCAAACAAATAATTTTAGAATTACTAATAAATCATCTGGAGTATCTCCTACAAAATTTTGTGGATGAAATTGAAATCCTCTATCTCTCCACTGTCTTAACCTAGAGAATTCTCTAAATCTTATATCATTTCCATTTAATTCTAAATCATTAGAAAGGGTAGGTTCAGTGTCATATATTAGATCAGTCTGTAAATCTAATTTAAAATTAACAGCAGAAGGGTCAGTAAAATCTATTTGAAAATTATTCTGAGCAGGAGAACCTGTATTAAGATTAAACATTGATCTGAAAACAATATTTTCAATGAAATCTCTAACACGAATTGCTTCTGAACTATCTAATAAAGTAGGAGTTGTATGAGGCAAAAAACCTCCTGCAAACCTGTAAATCTCATTACGTTGAGAAGCTATTCCTGTTGTATTTTTAATAGGCATTATTCTGCTTTCGTAAGAAATCTTTGTTTTCTGTAAATATTACCTGCTCCATACGCTCTTGTGATTAATGAATCACGCACATTTATATATGTTTCTCCGCTGACTAATGCCTGATATGCAGAAATAGTTGGGGAAGATGTGCCATCTACATAATTTATTTTTTCGCCTCTACTATTTACAGAAACAAAATTAAAATCATCTGCAACAAATGGAAAATCTGTTTCAATATCTGTAGATTTTATAAAATAATTTGTAACTTTAAGTATTGCAGGAGTGGGGTATGAATCCCTATAAGATGAATTTGTATCATAGCTGTCATAATATCCTATGAAAGAATATGATTCAGAAGTGTTATAGCTAAATGTGCTTGGAACAGTTCCATATTTTCTTGTCCATTCTACAAGACCATTCCCTATTGCATTAGGCTGTGTTTCTTCAAATAGAAATGCAGAAGTATAAGTTGCATCTGCTGTATCTAAAGCTAAAGGAGAAAAATAATCTCCATTTTGCACATAATCTCTTTCGACTATATAGCCACTCGTATCTCCTAAACCCTGAAATGGATATTTGAATCTAGGAACAGAACTTATTTCTACAGCAGTCTGCCATCCTGTATTTGGTGCGTCATCATTTCTTGGCATAATAAATCCTATTGATTAACAAATTTACCTTTTAAAGTTCTATCTATTGAGCGCAAACTCTTTTGCATATCTTTAAAAATAACTCCATAAAAAGTGTTCATTTTTTTCAGCATTTCATTAGAAGATATTGTTGCAGTTGGCCTAGCAATAGCTGACGTAGGAACATGGCGAACTTGCAAACCCTGAACAGGTTTTCCTATTTTGGTAGGAGATATTTTTACCGCAGGAACAGCTTCTGTTCCCATAATTCCTGCCATTTGATTCCTAAATTTTTCGTTATTTAATGCTATACCTTTTTTATACATTTCCAGTATTTTTAGATCAAACACTCTTTTCTGCTGCGTGTTTAATCTGCCTCTTAAAAATTTATGCGTTTCTTCATCTGGCCCACCAACAAGCTTTAACATATCGAAGAAAAATTCTTTTTGTTTATGCTTGCGTTTAAGAATCTCTCCCTTCGCTTCTTCTGACATTGTTGGAGTGCTTACTCCTAATTCTTCTAAACTTTTAACTGTATTATCTAATTTTTCTTTTTGTTTCTTAAACCCATCTAAAAAGCCAAAAAATCCGTTTCCTTTCTTTCTACCATCTTTTGTAAACGTATCATTATTTTTAGTAAAACCTAACTTCTCCATCATTTTTATATGTTCTGGATCAGTAGCTTCATTCATTGCTTTTTGGCTTGCATTTAATATTGGTGATAATGAACTAGCAGCTTTTCGTAAACCAGAAGCAGCTTTGTCTCCAATAAGAGGAATATCTGCCATAACATTTGCAAGATCAAACATCATTTTTCTAATCATCTCTAAAAATGATTTTAAATCTCCTCTCATTGCCGCTAACGAAACGTTTGCAATTTCGTCAATAATTCCTTTAAGTGTATCAAATGGTTCAAATAATAATCTTCCAAGAAAATTCATTTGATCTATATCTTCATTCATTTTCTTCAAAGGGTCTCTTGCAAGGTCTAAAAGACCTACTAACACATCAACGGTTTTAACTATTATCTGTGCTAATTTTGCTATATCTGTAAGTGCATTAACCATTGTTACTAAAACACTTTCTGATTTATCTGCATGACCTGTTGTGTCAGCTATTGCTTGCATTAAATGGCCTAACTCAACAGCAAGTTCTTCCAAAGCAGGAGCAACAGCTTTACCTAAACTTATCATGGCATTTCCTAATCTGCTCCAATCTAAATTTGCAAATGCTTTCCCTAATGTAATCAATGCAGGGCCAGCAGCACGAAGCGCATTAGCAAATGCCTCTCCTGCTCTTATCATTCCAGCACTCAACATTGCCATAAATTGTTGTTTAACAAAATCTAATGTTCCAGTCATCTTTTTGTATGCTGCATCTGTGGCTCCTGCTTTTTTTCCCATTTCAGCCATTTGCCCAGCTAAACCTTTACCTCCATCAGCAGCTAAAATTAAAGCCGCATTTCCAGCCTCAACACCTCTAAATAAATCAGACAGTCTTTTATTATTTAGCTCGGCATCTTTAGCCATCATTTGTAATGCCTGATTTATATTTCCTCCTGCTTTAATAAAAGCAGGAAAAGATTTTCCAGAAATCCTTTCAAAATTATCTGCTGCTTTAGAACCTGCTTTTCCTAAATCTGCGAATAATGCTTTTAATGCTGTACCTGTTTCTGCTGATTTATTTGGTCCCATTGCCTTTGTCATTTCTGCAAAAGCAGCAGCAACATCATCAAATTTAATCCCTAAAGACGCTGCAATAGGAGTAACTTTTCCTATATTTGCAGCAAGCTCTGGCATTGTTGTTACACCATTTTTAATAGTTGTGAAAAGTGCATCAGAAACTTCTCCTGCTTTTTCTGCTGGAAGTTTATAACCATTTAAAACAGTAGTTAAAGCCCCTACAGCTTCTTCTGTTGTAGCAACACCTGCTTTTGCAGCCTTTGTAGCAGTAGCTAAAAAATCCATTACATTCTCTTTTGGAATTCCTGCTGATAATGCGTTGTATAAAGAGGGAATCATTTCTTCTGGAAGAACTCCTAACTCTGCTGACAATTTCAAAACATCTTGCCGCATAGAATTGAATGCTTTTTTGCTTGTATCAGGTAAAAGAGTAAAAACTTCTGCCATTCCCTTTTCAAACACAGCAAATTCTTTTACAGATGCGGAGGCAAATTTTGCTGTGGCAGCTACAGCAACAGCTACAGCAGCAGCTAGAGCAGCAAACGCAGCAGTAGCAAGCCCAATAGCTGCGGCAATACCTTTTCCGCCCATCATTGCTCCTAATTTAGTTTTTTCTAATCCCTTTGTTAAGCCTTCGGAGTCGAGACCTAAAAAAGCTGTCATTGAAAATTTACTCATCTTTATTGCCTTCTAACTTGGACATTTCTTCCATGAATTCTGCTTTAACTCTATCAGCATTTCTCTGCCAATTCAAAACTGCTCCCGCTTTTCTATGAGCAATATGTTTACTGTAAGTTAATGCTCTCTTTATAGGTAAATTCAAAATTTGATCTTCACTCCAATTATATTCAGATGCTAAAAGATCAATAATTATCCCAACCCAATCTGAATTTTGAGATGTAGATTTAGAATCTGAATCAGAAAAATTTAATTGATTCTCAAAAAACAGTCTAACATCAATAAGAAAAGCCTCCGCATTGTCCATGCGGAGACTTTCTTTAAAATTTTTATACGCTTGAGGATTTTTTTCTGTAAAATCTACAGATAGAACCCAACAAAAAGTATAAATGTCTTCTTCTGTTAATTCGCCTTTGTTAAGAAACGGATGCGAAATAGCATCTAGCATTAAGTATTTTTTAATACTTAAAGGACAAAGCCAAATGCTGCCAACTTTTTCAGGTGCATCTAAAAATACTTCCTGAGAATCTTTTCTATCTTGCTCTTTAGCAGCTTCGAGCTTTGGCTGATATTCAGCCCATAGCTCTTGTGCGTTCATCTAACTATTAATTAATTTTTTCGTATCCAGAAACAGAGCATTTAGCATAGTCTCCTTGTGTTTGAGCATCGCCAACTTCTGTTAAAACAAAAGTTAATTGATTTCGCCCAGCAGCTAATACCATTTCATGTCCGATCTGAGGATTAGCAGTAGATGAAGTTGCGTATTGGAGTGTTGCAGAAAATTCTACACGTTGCGGAACAGTAGTTGAACCTAGTGGTTCTCCATTTGCGTCATTAATATCTACACGATTTCCCGCGTAGGTGAAGTTCATATCTTCTGCCACATAAGTAACAGAGTTAATAGTTACAGGAGATACTTCAATCCCGAAACTTTGTGTGCCATCTGATGTAATAGCCATTTATTTTTCCTTTTGTTTAGTTCGTTATACTTTTAGTTATTTGTCCCATTTTAACTGGGCCACGCATCTTCTCTAATTGCTAAAATCAAAGAATACGAAAGAACACTTACATTAAAATCTCCATCAGTATCAAAAGATGTTTGATCTGGGCTAATATGATTTACTGTAAATAAATTTAATGCTGGCCCATACTCATAAGATTGAACTCGAAACATATTTGCTCCGAGTTGATTAAATTCAAAATTATTTGTTAATAGCAGTTGAGTATCTGAGGTAACAGTTGCAACTGTATTGGTTTCTGTTCCTGCACTTGATACAAATTTTATTGTATCACCTACTGCTATTTCACTGGTGAATGCTGCACCTGAAGCTATACAATTATTTGTTGGGCTTGATGTTGCTGCTGTTACTGTGCCTGTCAGTTGAGGCGTTCCAGTTTGAGGAGTAGAATCAAAAATAGAGGAAGATAATGCTAAAGCTGTTCTGCAAGTAGCCCTTGCTTCTGCATGATTTGCTTGTTTTTGAGCATTATCAGTTATGATTGTTATGTTAAATGTGCCTGTGTAATTTTTGAAATCAAATGTGCTAGGAGAAGAACCTCCTCCTCTTGTGGCAGCTATTTCATTAGATGCTCCTAGCTCAAATTTGCATTCTACTCTTGGAGTAGTTAATTCAGATTCGCTTAAAGTTCTAACTACTGAAAAATCTGATAAATTATCCGCGAAAGCAGTTGTTATATTTGCAACAGCAGCTTTTTCTAACGCTGTTTCAAAATCAAAGCATTGCCATAATTTAGAAGCAGCCATTAGTCTGATGCGCTCCTATCAACACAATCTAATCTTAATGATGAATGAGATGGGTCTTTTTTGATTTCCATAACTTTATATTCATCAGTGCCTATGCTGAAAACCCAACCCTTTTCTGGGTAGGTAGAAAGGCCAACTAGATTAATAAAAAAAGTAGCATCAACTTCAACTTGCCTACCTGTATCTGTTACAACAAAAGCTAGTGTGCTTCCTGTTCTTGTAGCAGAAAAAGTGGTTCCAGATTGGGCAGTAGGCAAAATGACAGTAAGAGTCTCGCCAAAATCATTAATGGCGTGATTCATATCTAAAGAAAGCTGGCTATTTGTAATTGATGCCATTTTAAATAGGGGGAGTAGCCCAAATTGGCTACTCCCCTTTGTTCTCCACCCAACTAGGCTCCTGTGATTTTCTCTGCAGCAAGCGTGTTGCAGATTAACTCATCAGTCATCATCCGAACGCGAACCACATTAGCAGGGGGCTGCTCAGTGCGGAATGTTTCGGCGACGAATGCCCCACTTTGTCGGCCTGTATAAAACAAGGTGCGACCAATTCCATTATTGCTCAGAGGGCCACTTGCAACTGCACCGACATAAAAGTCGCTGTCAGACCAAATCTTAGTGCGTGAAGCAGATTGGCCCTTTTTAGCTGCATTGTAACGACTGTTACAAATAATGATTCCATCAACACCAAGAACTCTAGCAACTTGATCTTGGCCAAAGCTCAAAGCTCCGCTGCCGTTAATCAAAGAACGCATATCATCAGTTTGAACCATCTCTTGATAGAGACTAGATTCAATGATGAGTTGAATTCCCGTGAAAATTCCATTCGCGTTAAGACGCTGAACAGCATTATTCACATCGTTGATTGGTGTAGCACCAGAGGCATTGCTGAACGCAGCAGTAGCGGCTGTGCTGTTAAAAGAAGCACCACTAATTGCATTTGCAACACGAAGCTCATGACCAACCATAAGGTTGCGAGCGATATTGCGAGAAGCAGCAGCAACAATATCAAATTGCGCGTCAGACTCGATCTCAGCAATAGATAAATCATCTAAAGATTGCTCCACACCATACTCTTGGCAAGTATAAGTAGCAGATTCAATCTCAGATGAGGTGTTAGCAAAATTAGCACCAGCAGCACGGGGCTTGCTAATATCATTATCAAACTGATTTGCTTTCACCACAACATATTCACCTGCTTTAGTGCCAGTAGCTAAAAGAGGAAGAATTTGAGAACCAACAAATTGTTGATCCTGCACTTCGTTTAAAGCTTCAGCAACTACAGGCTGAAATGTAGCAGAACTAGAAATAAAATAACTCATTCTTTATATCTCCTTGTATTAATAGTAAACAACAACTTCGATCACATCTCCATCAGCGGCAGATGCGGTCATTGCATATCCAATTTTATGATTAGAGGAATCAGTTCCAACTTTTCCACTTCCGTCAGTGTAAACAATCGCTCCAACAGCGATAGTGTCTCCACCAGCTAGAACTTCTACGCTTCCAGAGGCATTAAGCAGCTTTACAGCACCATAACCACTGGCAGCAATATCTTCCAATGTAACTCCACAAACAGCGTCAGTGTTATTATCACCTGCTACGCTAATTTGCCCATTACTATCCACCTTTACCAAGGAATATGCTGCGATTGCCACAGCAGTTGCTTGGAAAGTACGACTACTATTATTAAATGTAGTATCTCCCATTTTTTTTCCTATTGTTTAAGTCCAAACAGTTCTTTGTTTTCTTTCGCAACTTCAATATGAGCAGTAAAGCGATCATTTTCAGGATTTTCGCTTAAATGCTTTTCAATCAGTTGCTTTTTTAACTCAGATTTGCTAATCGGTGCAGCATTATCACCTTCACCGATAGGCTCCTCACCGCCAAAAATTGATTTCAAGGCACTGATAGTGCGCTCTAATTCAGCAATTTTCTTCTCTTGACCTTCAATCAATTCAAATTGAATGTTCATTTTTTCAGATAAAGAAACTTCTTCTTCCGAGGGTTTTTCTTCCTCTTCTTCAGAATCCTCCTCTTCTTCTTCTTCAATCTCCTCAGAGTCAACCTCTTCGGCAACAGGTTCCTCAGTTTCAACTTCTTCCGCCACAGCTTTAACTTCCTCCACTACAGCTTCTTCAGTTTCTACTTCAGGTTCCAGAACAGCCTCTTCAGAGAATTCCTTGCTTTTCTTTACTTTTTTAGCAGGTTTTTCTTCAGCAACTTCTGGTTTTGCTTGTTGTTGATTTTCCTCTGCTTCACGCCTTTCTTTTTCGGCAGAAGCTGATTCGCTTAATTCCATATCTTTTTCTTTCATATTATATGTAGGTTTGTCCCAATTTTCGCTAAACAAAGAATTCGTAGCTGCTGGACTATCTACAAAATCAGCACTAGAAATCTCAGTCGGAATGATTGTAGGTAGATCATAGAAAGCATTTTCAGGTTTGGAACTAAAGCCATTGAATTCCTCATCACCTTCTTCTGTTTCCCACAACAAATTACCTTCAAAAACTATAGAAATTCCAAAAGAATTAGGCATTTTTTCAGCTAAATCAAAAAGCCTATCATATTTTTCTGGCTCATCTTCTTTCCAGCTATTAAATGCTTCAAATTTTTGAGCGCGAATTTTCTCACCATCACGATAAAATCCCTCAAATGCTCCTATTTCATTCAGTAAGCGGTCTTTAAAGGCGTCCCTGTGTGTTATGTAAGCAGGGATGATTTCATCGCTTAGAATGGAAGATGCAGTAGCTATAGAGCGATTTGTTACCATCATTCTATGCCCTTTTGCTTCCCCTGCTTCAATTATAACTATATCGCGTAAAACTCCGCTCTCACGATCTACATTTTGAATTGATGCTTCAAAAGTTAACCTATTTTTTCCTTCTGACATTTTTTTTGCCTCCTTATCTCTAATTCGTTTTGCCCATTTCTGCCCTGCATCTCCTCCCCATAACGCCCAAGCAATTCTGCCATTTGATGGATAGCCTTTTTCTCCTCGGCGGAATCCTTCTGCACCCTTGCTTGCTTTTTCATGGCGAGAAAAGAAACTGTGCATTCTTTTTACGACAGAAAGGGATAAATTTGATTTATTAGCTATTTGCCTTGCTCTTACAGCCCCAACACGAGTGCCACCTCTTCCATGCTCTTTTTTCCAAGCAATTCCACGCCTAGCCTCAGAAGCCATTGCGTCAGTTGGAACAAAAGGTGGCATTAATCTGATTTTTTAGGGCTTTCAGGTTTTTGCTTTTCCTTTTTAACTGGTTTCATTGGGATAGCTTCACCTTCGTTTTCTAATTGCTGTTGCTCAGAGGTGCTTAATTTAAGAAAATTAGCTTCTGTCTTTTGGTCTAAATATCTTTGTAATCTAGCTGTCATTTTTAATTTCTCCATTATCCATATCTAAAAGATCAAGGTAATTTGCGCTTTGGCTAACACTTCCTGAAGGATTAAATAATTCGCGCCAATCACTTATATCATATTTTTCAGCTAATTCTTTAGCTGTTACAATATTTTTAGCCTTTTGCTCTAAAACACTTGAAGCCGTACTCCCAAATTGTGAAGCAATATCATCTAAAGATTGCGCTCCCATAGATACATAAGTTGAATCTGCCCTAACTTGAGCAGCTTTATTTACCCAACGAAAAGCAGGTTTTTGCCACCTTACTCTTGTCACATCTACATCCGCTGGGATGTTTATTTTTCCTTCAGAAATCCATAAGCCTAATTTCCATTTGTAAATTTTATTAAGAAAATATACTAAACGCCTTTGATTTTCTTCTATTGCAGCTTGATATTGTAAAATCAAACCCTGTGAGGCACTGAATGAAGATTCTCCAATAGTTGACATTATCATCTCTACAGGAATTCCTACAGCAGCCCCAACTTTTCTGAGGTGATACATACAGAAATCAATTCCATCCACGTTAGGTCTGCCTGAACTTGAAATTGTCTGAATATCCTCATTCGGCTCTAAATAATGGAATTTGCCAGCTTCAAATCTTTCTAACCTACCAACTTCATCTTGCAAATTTTCTTCAAGCCTATTTGCTAATTCAAATTGGACACTATCATTTCGCTTAATTACAGCAGATAAACTGGCTGAAACCTTTGCGGAAATCATTTCTATTGATTCATATTCTTTAATATCCTGCAATGAATTCACACAGGGAGCTAATTCTGGAACTCCTCTATATTGATTTGGCCTCATCCTCTTATAAAAGAGGCAAAAACTTTTAGCAGGAACTTGAGTGAAATTAGTTAATGCTCCATTGATCCTGTCTGCGATTTCATAAAAAACAGGTTGGCCTTTTTTCCCTACAATTACGCCATTTTTATTATTAGAAGCCTCAGAAGAAACATAGGTGCTGCTACTAATTCTATCACCCTCAATAACCTGTAAATAACCACCTTTTGTAAAAACAACTCCAATATCGCCAAAGGTAAGAGTTGAATCTATGACCTCCTGTTGAAGCTCACAGAAATCCATTTGCCTTGTTATTTCAGGATATTCGCTCCATTTATGCCATAAATCACTAATCTGCTTATCTAAATCCTCATTTCCAGTAGCAGGTTGAGGTAAAATTCCAGAACCAACAACATCTGTTTTTCTTAGCCTAGAAATAGCTTTTACTACAGGATCATTTCGCTTGAAATTAAGCAATGTGCTAATAAGCCTTTCACGATCATATCCTTGAATTTCTATCTCTTCGGACCGAATCGGCTCAAGACCCCTAATTTTTCTTGAGCGAGTATTTAAGATGGCATCATAGCCAAAGGCTATTTGTAATGCTGTTTTAGCTCTTTGAAACAGATTCATATTAAGACCACTGTTGTAAATCTAACCTATTCGACCCTAAAGCTTTAGTTGAACTTGTCTGCAAACAGATTAAGCGAGTTAATCTGTTGATTTCAGACCAAATCTCAGCACGATCCTCATAAGTGAACATTCTATCAGAAAGCTGATAGCTTTTCGTAGGGTTCGTGGTCAACGTCTGGTACGCTGTCACTAGATTATCTCGCAGAGTAGTTAAATCTGCTACTGATATATTTGCTGCCATCTACCTATAGTATTTTGTCCCACTTCGCTAAAAAAAGGGGCCGAAGCCCCTTGGTTTTTAGATTTATTAGTTTGAGTAACACAGATCAAGAATTAATTTTTCACCATTTTCGGTGAATCCGATGCAATCGCCATCGGCCCAAACTAATCCTTTTTTAACCAAAGAACTTACACAGCCAGATAAGCTCTTGCGATTTTCAAAAGAATTGATGATTTCATTTAGGTCATCAGTATAAACAGGAGTATGGTCAACAGAACCATCCTTGAGAAGCTTGGGTTGTTTTCCATTAGGCTGATATTCATTTAAGGCGATTCCCTTTATGGTGATTTGTTCCATCTCGGTGAGGTCGGTTAGGTTTTGGATTTGGTTTGTCATGTCAGTGTTATTAATCATGAGTAGATACTAACCACTCTCGCTTACCTGTAAACAAAAAAAGCTATTTTTTTTTACTTTTTTTCTAAATAATCCATGAGATTCGTTTCAGGTTTATATGCTAATACTTTCTTGGCTAATGAAATATCAGCTAAAGTATGCCTAGCTTCGCCAAATCTGATAGGAGTGTGCAAAATCTTGTCAGAAATCGTTTTTGCCACTTCAATAATCGGGTATGATTTACCATACCCAATATTAAAAACGGCTCCTCTGTAATCCTCGGGACAATTTTTTGCAGCAATATTGGCATTTATTACATCACTGACATGAGTGAAATCTCTTGTCTGTTTTCCATCACCTACAACAGTTAAATTTTCTCCTTCAGCTTTTTGCTTTAGAAAAAGCCCTATAACTGTAGCGTATTCGCCTCTCAAAGGCTGTCTATCTCCATAAACATTAAAATACCTCAAAGAAACAGTAGGCAAACCTAATTGAGCATAAACTTTGCATAGATTCTCACTGGCTAATTTGCTTACAGAATATGGAGTTAAACAATCTGACCTATTTGTTTCATGCAATGGCCCTGCTGTTTGTGTTTTTCCGTAAATTGACGAGGTAGAACTAAAAATAAAATTCTTAACAGAATATTTTTTAGATAATTCTAATAGATTATGCGTTCCTATATAGTTGGTTCTAGATGTTTTTAAAGGATCATGTAATGAAATCTGTATCCTAGACTGAGCAGCTAAATGATATACATAATCAAATTTGTATTTTTCAAAAATAAGATTTAAATATTCTGAGCTACAAATATCAAAGCAAAGGTTTTCTGCCTTTCTATTCTCAAAGAAAATATGATTAGAAACCGCTGATTTATTATCTACACAAATAACCTTGTGACCTTCTGATATTAGGCGATCTACTAAATGGCTACCAATAAATCCTGCACCACCTGTAACTAAAATATTGCTCATTTTTTAACAGATTTAAATAGGAATCCTGTTATTTCTTCCATTGAATCAGCATAACCTTCTTTAATTAATTTTCTAATAGTTGTGCCTGACCCTTTAATTGCAGCGTTAACTTGCTTTAAGCCTCTTACATGAGGGTTAAGCATATTTCTCGATGTGCTTCTTATTAAATAACCTTTTCTCTTTTCATCTTTTATTTCTACACCTCTAGTTAATCTTTGAAATTTTGCTCCAGTTGATTGCCAAGCAAGCCTTAATTGGGTTCTTTCGTGAAAATGACCTACAGGCAATTTAAGATTTAATGCTACCCCAAAAAATCCAGATTTACTTGAAGCAACTCTTCTTAAAGCTACTTTTTTCCTTTTATCTAATGCTTTTTCAGCTATAGCAAGCTGCCCTCTTTTCTGAGTAATATAGGCCCTATCATAATAATGCCAATAGCCATTAACTTTAATAGCTTTTAGGGCGTGTTTATAAGATGGCGCAGGGATTCCTCTAGGCAATGGGCCTATTCCTTTAAAGCCCTGTTTAATTGGCCTCCATTTAAATTTTCTTTGGATATGTTTCTGACCCTGTTTAATTGTTTTCTTAAATTGACCTTTAGGAGAAGTAACACCTATATTGTTTGCTATTCTGGCTAAAACCATTCCAGCCATGCCAGCCTTAACTTTATCCATTTTTTTAGGGCAATTTTTACCTTTCCAATTTTTCTGTAATGCTTGGATAGCCTTTTGAAAGCCATTTACCTCAACTCCAGCTACAGCTTTAGTTTTCCCACTCTGTGTGAAATGCTTAAATAACGCTTGTCTTACTAATAATAAGGGTATAGGCATAATTTAGTCCCAAATACTTGGTTCAGTTTCAGTTTTCTTTTTAGAAGCTTTTTTCACTTCTTTCTTTTTCCTTCTTATAAGCCCTGCACCTAAACCAAAAATATGAGCTAAACAAAGAATATAAGTTTCACAATCCCAAAAGTGATCCTGTTTGTGAGGTGCTACTACCCACTGTAGCTTACTTTGTCCCTTCCTGTTTACTTCTTCCCTGTAATCAGTTGAAAGGATTTGCTTTATATATTCAGAATCTAAATTTTTATATAGAAACCAATCTAATGTTTGGCCTGACCTTTTTTTAAGCATTTCTTGCTGCCAAACTTCCTTATTAATGTTTATCAAATTGATTCTACGCTTACCTCTTCTTTGGTCATGATAGAAAGGATCAAGTTGCGAGATTTTATAAGAAGTGGTCATATTATCTATACCTTTTGCTCCAAACCAAAAGGGCATAGACGCATAGATTTCTTGGTACATTTCTTGAGTTCTATAACCTGTATCTACTATTCCTTGAGTGCATTTATATGCTTTTGCTAATTCATTTAATTCATCAAAATTAAATGCGATTCCATTTTCTATTAAGTATGATTTTCCATCAGAATCAAACCCACGGATCACATAGAAATAATTAGCACGTTGAACATCAACTGAAATAAATCTAAATTCTCCCTTTAAATCTCCTTTTTCATAATCAGATTCTAATTCTTTAATTTTCTTAATATCTGAAGCTGTATTTTCAAATTCTCTGTAAGGTTCAGCAAGCCAACCATTATAGAAAGCCATTTCTGACTCTACGTTTTTTTTAGATTTAAGATATTCAATAGCTATTCTTCCAAAGGTAATCTGTGGAGAATAAAAGGAATTAAGATGATATGATCTGTTAGAAGATTCTGCTTTTGAATTGCCAGCAACCCATTCTCCTTTCCTGATAGAATGATATTTGTCTAAATCATTTAATTCTGCCCCGCATTCTTCACATACATAAAAGGTGCTTGATTTTACTAAATCAAAATCAACACCTTCTTCAGTGACAGCATTTTCATCCCATTTAAGATTTAACTTATCTTCCTTATTAAACAGCCTATAAAAAAATTTGTTTTCGCAATGAGGGCAAGGAACATAAAAACGCCTTCTATCTCCATCTTGATATTCAGACCAAATTCCTGACAATTCCTTTACAGGAGTAGATGATTGAAGAATTTTATAATTTCTTCTACCTTTAATTCGGTCTAAACATTCTTTTCGCGTAAATTCATCTATAACATCAATCTCATCTAAAACTAAAACGGAAACAGGAAAAGACCTAACATTAGCTGATGATCCTGCTCCAACAAGATTCATTGTGCATTTTGTGAACTCTTGTTTTTGAATAGTAAATTTATCGGAATCAAAATTGCCTGTTTTATCTCGTGGAATATGATTTGAAATTATTTTTGATTCTTTGCAAAAAGGCATCCAACGATCATAGCTAAAACTTTTACATAATAATTGATTTGGGAAAACCCACAAAATAGGTTGTGGTTTCTGGTCAATTACATATCCAAGCATAATATAGAAGCTTGTCGTTTTAGAAGTTTGCGATCCCCAGCAAAGAGAAATTTTATTGATACGAGGGTCACGCATATTTTCTAAAATTTCTTCTACATAGGGATAATGTTCTGTGCTATATAAACCTGATTGCTCAGTTACTCTTTCGCTTAGGAAAACAGATTTTTCAGCCCATTCTTTTACAGAATTAGCTCCACTAGGAATTAATAAGCTTCTAGCGTAATCAATCATCCTTTTTCTTCACTTCATCAAACCACTTTTTAAGAGTAGGTGATTTAACTTCTGAGATTTCCTTTAACTCCATTCCAAATTCATTTTTTTGTTTCAATTTATTTTTATCGAAATCCTTTTTGAAAATCAATCTGGTATCAAATTTTCTCCAATTATCTCTTACTTTATGCTGCGGCCTTTTAAATTTTCTTTTTGTTTCTGTAACAAGAGGCCAAACACGCTCTAATGACCTCGACATTTTTATACGGCCATCACCTTTATAAAGAACATCGCTGTTGCCGCCCTTCATGGTCATTGTTCTCATTTTCTGAGTATAAAAAGCTCTGAATAAAGCTGTGCATTGTTTTTTAGCTAAAACTTGTAAGCATAAATCTGTATCTTCATTATATCTACCTCTCCACCTTACATCTAAATCATTTTTAATAAGCATAAAAGAATAGACTCTTGAATTTAGAACAAATGGCTTATCCATATTTCCTACACAAAAACATTCATAATCTAATCCTGTTATAGCTAAATTTTCATACCTATCAGAAAATTCTTCAACAGATAAAAAAGCAAATTTAGAATTGCAGGGAATTCTTTTGCCAAGATTCCACCTGCCTACACCGCGCATATTATCATCTAAAATCCAATGCTTTTCATGGCCATTTTTTATAGAATTTTCCCAGCACCAATTTCTTGCAGGTATAGAGCCTTTGCCTAAATTACTAAAAGGCAAAATTTCTAATCTTTCTTCTCCATATTTTTCAGCATATAAGATTTTTTCCTGTGGTTCTACCACTATCTTAAAATCTACTTTATCCCTTAAAAGAAAATTGGCTGTAAAACAGCAATCATGCCTACCTTTTGAAATCACATAGATGGGATATTTCATTTTTCAATAAGTTTTGTAGTAAATTTAGACCATCTAATACTTACTTTAGGTTTTCCACTGTCTTTAATCTTTCCTAATTTTACAATCATTGGCCATTTTCGCTTTAATTCATTAGCTGTAATTTTTTTATTCTGATTATTGCTATATTGAGTATCTGAATTCCCGCCCTTCAAGGTTCCTTGCACTGGCTTATTAAAAACAAAAGCATTAATAAGAGCAGTGCAGTACCCTCTGCTCAGAACTTGCAAAGAAAAATCTGTATCCTCAATAATATCTGGCCTCCAGTAACAGCTTGTTCCGTTGGTTACTAAAACGCAGCTATAAACCTGCTGGTTAAGTTGAAAAGGCTTATTTTGTGCAAAAGCTAAAAAAGCGTGTCTTAATCCTGCTATTCCAATATTTGTAAATTTCCCTGTAAAAGTTTCTACACAATCTATTGCTGCTAAAAAATCAGTTGTTTTAGATTTGCCCTTTGTAACTTTTCTAATTTCAGTAACATTGTCATCTATTTGCCAATGTTTATCTTCTCCTAAGGATTCGGAATATTTTTTGATCCAAGTTCTTCTAAATGCTACATCAAATCCTGTTATCTTACTTTTTTCCTTAAATTCCTGTAGCTCCTTATCAGGCAGAGTTAGAATTTTTTCATCAGAAAATTGTTTAGCATATAAATTTGCTTCTGATTCTTCAGTAACAATTTTAAAATCTATTCCTTCATTGGATAAGTTTTGCGCTGTGAAACAGCAATCATGCCTACCCCTGCTAGGAATATAGATAGTATGATTATTCTTCACCTTCATCCTCGTAACGTAAAGAAGAGCGATCTTCCCTGTCTTTATAAGGCCACCAAGTTGTCCAAGCGTTTTCTCTTACTCTGCATTTCAAATCATATTTATCATTAAATTCTTTGCGAGCTTCTTCTGTTTCAAAATTAATACTCATTCTAAAAGTATCTTTTGATTCAAAATCAGGCATTCCAGCCCAGTGATCTGCTTCGTCTTTATCAGCGATTTCATCAGAATCTCTTGTAACCATTAATAGATTAGAAAGCATTAATTCATCAAAACCTGTTCCTAAAAGTCCGTCTATATCATTATCATTAATTTCCTTTAGCAGATTTGTTAGGCTTCTGTCATCAACTTCAGCCAAGCGACCTACCTCATTGTCAGCAGCTAATATTTTCTTTGCCTGTATAGAATCATGAGCAATCGGAATAGTGACAGTAGGAATTTCTTCTAATTCTAATTTGCAAGCTGCCTTTGTTACTCCATGACCTGCTAAAATGTAGCCATCTTCACTTAATAAAACATTTCTGTAGAAGCCGTTTTTCTGAATACTATTTTTTAGGTGTTCTATTTGATCTTCTGGATGCTCCCGATAATTCATCGGATGCTTTTTTAATTCTTGAGGTTTTCTTTTTACTACTTCTAGGTTTTTCATTTGATAGCTCATTTAGAATTTTAATGATTTCTTTTTCAACAGCCATTTCTGCCATTACTGGATCAGCAGGATTTGCACTAATAGCCACAGATTTAGGTAAAGCTTCAAGCTTTTGTTTTAAAGGAATGAGAATTTCATTAACTGCATTTTTAGCTTCTGACATGGGAACTAAATCTCTTTTTTCCCTTTCTAATTGAAGTTCCTTTAATTTGCATAGGGCATCTTCTTTACCAGCTTGAGCTATAATAAGTTTCTTTTTCCATTCAGCTAATTCTTCAGGTAAATGATGATCAAGGTGAGCACGGTTAGAAACAGCTCTATCTGTTAGAAACTGACGCCATTCCTCCAAATCATTTGATTTAGGCCCATCATTTTCACGTTGAAGCTTATTTAGAGTCTTTCTGCTAACCCCTAAGATTTTTGCTAATTCTACCTGAGTGAGTTTCTTTTGTTCAGCAGTTTCTGGTGTTAACTCATGTAACAATTCTAACTCAGCTTTACTCAGTGTCTTACCATCAACTGATTTCTGAATAATGTTAGCTAAATTCTTTTTAGCTATTTGGTCAAATTGGTCTGAACTAAGATTCATTTAAAAGATAAAGGTTTAGACAGCTTTCAAACTTATATGCTTTTTTTGTGTTTAAGCGTTTTTTTGTTAGTTAATGCTATTTTTGCATTATAAGCGTTTTTACAGTAAAGCATCAATCTTTGAGCATCTGGAGTGCGAAAGCTCCTCTTGTGTAACCTTTGGCTCAGAATGAACGACCATAAAAACCCCGACCCTCGGCGAGGT
>Ga0098048_1000110_pt1 | contig 38845 bp, 25 predicted proteins | sample 13_taG_FD_75052 | JGI IMG/M metagenome (GOLD analysis project Ga0098048, IMG submission 75052) | Marine viral communities from the Subarctic Pacific Ocean - 13_ETSP_OMZ_AT15268 metaG | ecosystem: Environmental > Aquatic > Marine > Oceanic | place: Pacific Ocean | collected 2015-01-16 | reverse complement strand
TTAAAATTTTGAGCAATGCTTGTTTCTGTTTGTCTGTGCGCAGAATCTGTATTTGTAAAAATATCTGTGAATGTTGACAAGTTAGAATTTCCTAGACTATCTTTGCCGTAATGATTTAATCTTAGATTTCTTAATTGACTATTAAAAACGTTAGGATCGTTTGTTAAATTACCATGCCTAGTACTCATTATTATTCTCCATTAACTGTATTGTTAAAAAATTGTCCTAAAGTGTCAGCATTAGGATTTGGTATATTTACTCCAAAATTATTGTTTCTAGAACCTGATCGCGCAAGAATTGCTGCTTCGCTAGGATTGTTTAAGTTGCCTTTAGTAAATAAGTTAGGTGTTCCAACTTGTGGTTTGTCTGATTTTGCATTTACAGTATTATAACCTTCAGGAGTTACAATTCCTTCATTACTAATAAAATAATCTTCATCCATAGATAAATCTACAGAAGAATTAAACCCAAAACCATTATTGACAGTTCCTGTTAAAAGATTTGCATAGGCTTTTTTTATAGCATCAACATTATCTATAGCGTTAGCGTCTGCATCAAACAAATTACTTCTATCATCAGCTGATAAAGTGTCTGATAAAGAGTGTATAGGACTCGAAGAAAATATGTCTTTAATAGATCCTCTTTGACCGTCAAGATTATTTGCATTAAAAGCAACTCTTTGATCTTTTGTTTGTTGACTTTCTAGAATAGTACCATTTATACCTTGAGCTACTGGCATGATAAGCCTCCTTTATATATAAATATATTATTAGTCAAGATTCTCAATCATTTTTTTCTTAAGAACCTTTTTAGCTTCTTGAATTTTCTTAAGTTGCTTCTTAATAGCTGCTTCTTTTATGCAACAAGCTTTATAAAAATTCATATGAGATTCCAAAGATCCAGAAAGCTTTTCAGCTTTAACTTCTTTAGTTGCTCTTGGAGCTTCACTTGGGTGCTTTAAACCTAACTCTAGAGTTTCGTTCAGTTTTTTCTTTTCTTGTCTGATAAGTCTGTTTAAAATGCTTGGAGTAAGTCTTTGTGTTTTGCTCATAGTTATATTCCTTTTCTTAAAAATATCATTTAAGTATAACTATGAAGATAATTTACTTTTTTAATTATTATGAATCAGAAAATGCAAGCTTAGCCCAATTATTAGCAGATCCACCAAATAATTCAGCAGGATCTGACTCGCTTACAATTTTACTTGCTTCGTCGTTATGTCTTGCAACGAATTTATTTGATCCATCTGCAGAATTTTGTTCTTGAAGTGTTGTTTTTGCTGTATCTTCTAATATAGAAGAAAGAATAGGATCAGATGTTGCGCTAGCTATAACATTACTTATGTTCTTTTCAAAACTTTCATTTTTTGTTTTTTTAGGCGGCATCATTTTTCTAATAGAATTAGGCATTCTATTTTCTTTTTTAGTACTAATGCTTTCTCTTAATTGATTAGAATCACCGCCATTTATACCTTCAGCTAATATTTCTACTAAACATTCTTTTACTATTTCTTTAAGCAATTCTTTTGTTACTTTTGCCATTTTAATTTCCTTTATTGAACCCAATCATATGATTTTTCATCTATTCCATCGAGTTTGTCTATATGAGTTAATCCAGCTATTACGCTAAATCCTGTTCCTGCTACACCATCATCTGTTTGATTATAAAATATTTTTTTACATCTAATTTCTAATCTTTGAGAAACTGTTCCAGCTTTTACTTTAAAGAATTGATTATTATGTATTACATTTGAATTTGCAGCATCATTAGTTATAGCTTTATCATCAACAAAAAATATATCAACGTCTACGTTTTTAGCACTAAAGCATATCCATCTACTTACTCTAGGTAAATCTATAAATCCTTTTTTTACTACAGTGTTTCCAACATCATTATCAACTGTTAAACAGTAAGGCAAGCCGCTTAATTGATATTCTGGTACATTTGTTACACTAGGTTTTGGCCAATTAATGCTCATATTATTCAATCCAATCTAACATAGCTTCTGGAACTGATCGTTCTGCAAGAATGTGCGTTAAACCTGCAATGACTTCAATGTCAGCATTAACTGTAGTTGTGGCATATAATTTAGCGCATCTTAGTTCAAGTCTAGGTGAAACAGTATTTGCTGGTAAAGTAAAATATTGATTTTCACCATCATTACCAGTTTTAAAAAATATTTTTGTTTCTTGAGTTGATTTTATAACAAACCATCTTGTAACCCTAGGAAATGTAAATGTTGCTGCCTGTGTTGCTAATTTAGTTTCACAAAAAGGTAAGCCACTTAGTTGATACTCTGGTACACTTGTAACACTAGGCATAGGAATTCTTGTATTGTGATCTAATGACATTATTACCACTCCAAAATATTGTTAAATATTCTATTAATACGATCTGATTTGTTAAAAATTTTCTTTATTTGGTGATTACTAATTTCTCTTGACTCTCTCATCATAAACGCGCCAGGAGTTGAAGGTTCACTTACAAAATCCCAGCAAATTAGTTGGAAATCATCTTGTACTATCTGTAAGTCTCCATCTGTTTTTGTACTACCTACACCTCTAGAAGAAATACCTAATGTTACACCACTTTCAACTAATGATTGTAATATTTTACCGCTAGGAGTGCTTAAAATCTCTACAGTCCCATAAACTATATTACCTTCCATTCTAGCTTCTCTGATAATGTGTGAAGAATTTTTTAATTCAACAACAGAAGAGTCTGGATGGTCTAATTCACCTAACGCTCTATTTTCTTTAATAAACTTCTGGTAATTTCTAATTTCTCTTTCAAGAATAACTTTTGGATACACTCTACCATTTTGATTAAGTGTTTCTGCTTTTTGAAGAATACCTTTCATTATTAAAGGCCCTCCTGTTTCTCTAGCTTCTTTAATTAGATCTCTATCATAATCAAAGCTCATAAACTCATTTAAAACTCTTGCATTCATTTTTTAGCCTTTTATTTCTTCTTTTAATTTACATAATGATAAAAACTTTTTTAAATTTTCTTGACTAAAATCATTTTCATCTAAACTATCTATTTTATTATATACTTTATTAAAAGATTCTAACAAAACTGTGTTTTCACAATTTGTCTTGTATATTTTTAAATTGTTTATGCAAGACTTTTTTAAATTATACAAGTATTCAGGCAAACTTTTGTCTTCTGATATTACTGCAGCAAGTATGTCCTTCTGTTCTTCATTTAATACAGCATTATATTTCTCATTAAATTTATTTTCCATCAATCTGTATACTAAAGGATTTACTTTAGAATAGTCTTCTTCTACTTTGTCTATTTTCTTGTCTTCAGTTATTAAATGCTTATGTATTTTGTTTTGATACTTTGCAATTATTGAAATGTCGAAGCTGTCTTTTTTTCTCCACTCGTTTAGCAAAGTTTGAATTGTAGCATAAAGCTTATAGTCACTTATTTGATTTTTAAAAATTACACCTTTTCCAAAAGAATAGTTTAACTCTTTAATCAAATTGCTTTTTTCTATTTCTAGCTTTTTTTCATCAAAGTGATAATTGCATGCTTTTTTTGTTTCATTTAAAATAGAAGTTCCCAAAGATTCAGATACTCCTCTTGTTTCTACTAAAGCTTTAAATAGTTTATATTCTTTGCTTAGTTGTGTTCCTTCTTTAAAATATTTCTTTATTAAATTAGCTGCTTTATTTGAGCTTTTAGTATCACCTTCAATAGATCTAGAGCAAATATACTTTATAATCTGTTCATATATGATACCAACATTTCTTTTTTTGTTGTGTAATTTCTTCATTTATGATTCCTCTTCAATTTTATCCAACATATCTATAAGTATATCCTCGTTATCTTGATTTTCTTTTAGCAATGTATTTTTTTGAACACCAAATGCATTATCTATATTATTAAACATAGATTGCATTTTTCTATCTATAAAATCATTTATAACTCTACTCTTTGGCATTACATTATCCATCAAGTTGCTATTTATACTTTTTATTACATCACCGCCGTCTAAAACGTCTCCTGAGTTTGTTGCTCCTCCAGCTGGGTCTATTTTAGAATCAGCTGTATTGTTACCTAAAGTATTAGCTAAACTATGAGCTCTACTACTACTGCTACTTGCCTTTATAGGCTTTTTCTTTTTAGTCATAGTTGTATATGTTGCTTCTTGTTTGTCAAGGTTGTCGTCTTCTTCTCCTAATAGATCTCCATCTTTAAAGTCTCCTGAGAATAGTCCGCCTAATCCACCTCCACCACTTCCTGATTCTTCTTCACTATCTGAGCCCCCTGGTTTCCCTAATCCTCCATCTTCTTCGTCTCCAAATACTCCTTCTGTATCTCTTGGTTGCACTTTTTCTAATTTAATATCTTCAATTCTATCTTTCTTCATGCCTATTTTGATTCTATTTATTTCTGAATCTGTAAAATCAAATATATGTTTTTGAATCCACTCTCTGTCAACAAATCCTTCTGGCGCGTTAGATGCAATATCAAATTTAGTTCTAATAAGCTCCAGTTTTTGTTGCTGCGCAACACTTGAAGGATTACTAAGCTTTAATTCAAAGTTCATTACGTCTTCATTTTCGTAACCGTGCGTATATAAATGAATCATAGCTATTTTATTTAATTCAGATATAATTACTTTTTGAATTCTTTGAATTGTTCTACTAAACCTAATATCTTCTTGCGCTAATGTAGCTTTAGCACCAATATCTTCATCATAACCTAAGTAAGCCTTAGGTATTTTTAGAGCAGAAAATAGTTTCTTTTGTATATATTGGACGTCTTCTATGTCTCCTGTATTTGCTCCACCTGCTAAAGAATCAATTCTAGTACCTGTGTCTCCTCCACGAACAGGCAAGAAATAATCTTCATCTACAGAAAGTGGATTATACCTTAAGTCTACTTGACCTGTAGATTTATCTACAACAGCATTTCTTTTTAGTGATGACTGTGCTTGTTGCAAATAGTCAGCAACATTTTCAGGAGGAATATTTCCTACATCAATATAAAATACTCTTCTTTCAGGCGATCTAATTACACGATATACAAGCATTGCATCTTCTATAAGAATTAATTGCCGCCAAATACGTCTTGCACCTTCTAGTATTGAAGATCCGTAAGGTAAAAAAGCATCATTCCCTAGCATTCTGAAGTGTGATACTTGCCAATTCTCTAAAACTCTATTTCCCTGAGTAATCCATCTAAATCTTACAGCGCCAGGATCATCAGGATCAAAACCTTCTTCTCTTTCAATCTCAGAAATTGGTATTGGAAAAACATTTACAACTCCAAATTCTGGAGAAATATCATTAAATAAGAAAAAATCTCCGTATTTACATAGATTTCTTGACCACATTACTAGATTAAAGTCTACATTTAAAACATCAAAGAATAAATTTTCTAATAGCTCTTGTATTCTTCTGTTTTCAGAATAAACATGTAAAACATTACCTTCAGCATCTTGAGATACACATTCTTCTGCGTATATGTCTAATGCAGAGCTTATTTCAGGTGTAGCTTCCATTTCTGAAAAGTCTGAATATCTTGCCATTCTGTCATAAGAACCGTAAGCGCTCATTGTAGAATTATAAACATCACTATGAGCTTTTTTAAACATCTCTAAAGAAGACGGAGAAGTAGTATTGCTAGATGCAATATGATTCTTTACTCTTTTTTTTGCTGTCGGCCCTTGTCTAAATAAACTAGTAAGTCTTTTAAATAAATTATCGTTTTTAGCCATTTAATTTCCTTTATTTCTTAATAAGCCAAGATAAATCTCCGAAAGGATTTTTTCTATTAGGTTCACTATTAAATTTGTTACTATCCATATAAACAGGCAAAAATGGATTAACATAATTATCTTTGTTTTGATAAAAAGGCGAGATATTTGTTTTATCAATACTAGTAGAATTTAATGATATTCCTTTTAACATAGCATCTGCGTATTTAATTGCAGTAGCATTATATTCAGATGAATTGCTATCTGAAAGCCATGAACCTATTGCTAAGCTCATGACCAAGTCATCATTATAGCCTCTCATTGCTCCTGCTTTATTGTTTTTCCAAACAAAAGTTTTCATTTCTTCTGCTAATCTAGTTGAATATATTTTTATTCTTTCATTTCTAATAGATTCTTCAAGATTAGTTAGTATTTTTTCTCTAGACTCTTTAGTAGTTACAAAACCAATCTTGCCATAATTTTTCTCATCGCCATACATGTATTTATACTTTTCTTTTTCAGACGCAAAAAATAAATTTTTGTATCCTAACTCTGAAAGTTTCATTGATACTGTATAACCGTAAGCATTGCTTTCAGGACAAACTAAAGCTTTATTGTATCTTCTTGCAATATCATAAATTAAATTTGCAAACTGGTCTGGAGGTAGTTTACCTTTAAATTCGCAATCAACATGCATATCATGTACATTTATAATATGAAAAGTAGAATAGTCTTTACTGTCTCCTCTAGAGACATCTGCAGACAGTACATAGTTTTGTCCTTCCAAAGGGTATCGCCAGTACCAAATTCCTGCAGAAGGTCCACTTTTTTCTATAGGGTTTCTAGTTTTTAATCTTAAATTATCTAATACTTCTGCAGTTAAAAAAGTATCACCTGATGATGCAAAGTCACACAAGAGCTCTTGTGATATTTGCTTTTGAGACATGTTTTTAGTTTCTTTGCTAAACCAATCACCGTCTCTTTCAGGATGAACATCCCACATAAGCTTTATTGGATTGAATTCATTTTCTGTTCTTTCAGCTTTAACATAGATTTCATGATATTGTCCACCTACGCCGTTTGGAGTAGATAATAAAATAGCACGTCCACCAGTAGATAAAGTAGGATATAAACCCATCCATAATTCATCAAAATTTCTTACAAAAGCAGCTTCGTCAACAATCAGCAAAGAAAGAGCTTCAGATCTACCTGCGTCTTCTGAAGTAGGTATTGCTTTTATTTGTGATCCATTTGATAATTCCACTTGTTGCTTATTGTTTGTAGTAATTTCTGGTATTAGCAGCCATTTTGGCATACTATTTAAATAAGTTTTTACTTTTCTAATAAAATTTTGTGCAACAGCAAGTTTTGTAGCAATAATCAATATATTTTTATCTTTATAGAATATTGCTTGCCAAACAGAATAAGCTGCTACTAAAGTAGATATACCTAGCTGTCTAGATTTTAGTATTACATTAAACCTGTGATCATTAAACTGTTCAATACAATCATCTTGAAAATCATATGTGTTAAAAGGAATAAGACCTTTTAATGGATGTTGTATTTTTAAATACTTGTTAAAGAAATAAACAGGATCTTTACCGCACTTAATTATTTCTTTAACTTGATTATTTCTAGTTGTCGACATTACGAAATCTCAAAGTACTTCTTATATGTAAAGCTTATTGTTCTTTTTGGAGAATAATTATTTACTGTTATTAAATCATAACTACTAGGATTTATTGATTTTTTTAGTTCTTTTGCTTTTAAACTATTACCTGATAGCTCTTTATACTGTTCTTTAATTCTGTCTATTTGTTTCTTTATTAACTGAATTGCTTCGCTATCTAGTTTTCTTGTTTCTAAGAATATATCGTTTTCTCTAGGCACTTCAACGATAGTAACGTAGTTTAAAGTTAGCAAGTTACCTTCTAATCTTGTAACTACTTTCCTAGAAGCATTATTTGTAGGATTATAAACATTACTAATACATGTGCCTAATTTATTATAGTCTATCATTTTGTTACACTTTCTTTATTTATACTATAAATATACTTTTATTTTGAAAAAGGCCTCCAGCCTTCTTCCCACTTTTCTTTATTAGGATAATAGTGAACTAATTTACAATTATCGCATGCACTTACTTCCCTATAAGAATTTATATCTTCAACAGTAACTAGCATTAATTTACAAACAGGACAATCTAAAGGAATAGTTTCAATATTTTTCTGTCTTTTAAATACTGCACTATTTATTACTTTTTCTTCCCACTCTTCATTTATACTTTTCCAATCACTTGAATTCGACATATGAATCTTTGCCTTTTATATTTATTTCTAATAAATTATCAACCATATCTTTAACTTCATCAATATGGGATATTATTAATATACATTTAAACCACTTTTTTAAGCTTTGTAAAAATATACCGCATGCTTCTACATTAGCAGAATCTAAAGTGCCAAATCCTTCATCAATTATAAAAATATCTGACTTTGGTAAATTTGATATATTAGATAAAGCAACTCTTATTGCAAGAGAAGTCATCATTTTTTCCATTCCACTGCAGCACTCTATAATTCTTTTTGCATCGCCATAATTTATATAAATTTCTAAGTTCTTATTATCATTTTCAGAAAGAATTTCGACGTTAAACCCTGTTACACCTTGCAATATATTCCTTAATTCACTATTTATTTTTGGTAAAGCATAATCTATAAGCTTTGAGGGTATTCCTTTTTTACTAACGCAGTAAGTAAATAAATCATATACTTTCCAGTCTGTAACTAGTTTAGAATATTCATTTTTTTCTTTTTCCCAGTTTTCTATTTGACTGTTTAGTTTTATATTTGTTCTTTCTAAGTCAAAACATTTATCTGTTAAATCATTAATTGATTTTTCTATTTCTGTTATCAATTCTCTTAATGATTTTTCTTCATGTATAAAAGTTTCATCTTCTATTTCTTTTAACTCTTTAATGACTTTATCATATTTACCAAATTCAGAAACGTACTTTTTTAATTCTCTTTTGTTGAAATCTATCTCTCTTGTTAAGTTTTCTATGTCTACTTTTAATTTATACTCTGTATTTAAAACAGTATCGTATTTTTTTAGTTTTCTTTCAATGTTTTCTTCTTTTAACTTTTCTACAATACTTTTTATCTCTAAAAAAGATCCTTCTAATTTTTTTATTTCTTCGTTTATAAATACAACATTTTCTTTTTCTTCGTAAGCATCTCTTATAAACTGACAATGTGAAAATTCTGAGCCACACGGTACTTCATTTAAAATGTTTATTTTGCTTTCTGATTTAGTTCTATTTTTCTTGCTGAAGGAAAGGTTAGAGTTTACTTTGTTTAGTTTATTTTCCAATATTTCTAATCTGTCTTTTTCTTGTTTAAGATCTTGTAAAGGAAAATTAATTTTAAAAGCTTTTATTTTTTCTTTTTTAAGTAATTTTTCATTCAAAGCTTTAGTTTTTATAGATATGTTTCTTTCACAAGAATCTAGCAGATTTTTGCTATTTTCTAACATATCTTTAGCTTGAATAAAATTTAAACCTGAAGGGTGTCTTTTAATGTTTCTTTTTAGGTCTTCAAGTAATAAGCTTTTTTCTATTTGAAGACTTCTTTTGCTTTTTATTTCTTTATTGACATCAGTTATTTTATTTTCATTTTCACTTATTAATTGTAAATTTTCTTCAATTAAAGTATTCCAGTCTGCGCTAGAAAAAGTCTTTAATTTAGCTTTTAAAAGAGTATAATTTTCTCTAGATTCTTTCCATAATTCTTCATATATATCTAAATTTAAAAACTTAGAAATAATAGTTTTTCTAGAAGTATTTTTTTCTTTTATAAATGTATTTACGCCACCTTGAGAAGCAAAAGAAGTATAAAGAAAATCTTCAGAACTACCAATTAGTTTTTTAAGAATTTTTTCTGTTTCTCTTCTTTGCTCTTCGTTTTCATTGACAATCTTTCCTTTATCGTCAATTTTATCTAAAGATAATTTTGTAGTAGCAGAAATTTTGCCACTTCTAGCTTGATGCTTTTTAGTATTTCTTTTTACAATATACTTGTCATTATTAACACTTATTTCAATTTCAGTACTGCAATCGCCTTTTCTGTTATTGATTACGTGAAGATTCTTTATAGGCCCTCTATCTGTAGAGTTAAATAAACCATACATTAAAGTCCCAGGTATTGAAGATTTACCTATTCTGTTTTTACCAAACAGACCAGTAATTCCTTGCATGTTATTAAAATTTATAAAGTTATTTTTGCCATAAGAAAAAGTATTATTGAATTTAATATTATTAATAGACCACTTATTTTGATGACTGTCTTTTTCTTCAAAATTTAACTTATTAATAGTTTCTTCAAATAAATTGTTTACTCTTTTTAAGTTTTCTTCGTTTTCTTCACTTAATAAATTGCTTAAGAATTCATATCTAGAATTGCTGTCATAAACATCAAATAAGTTTTCTATATTTTTCTTATAATCTAAGCTATTAGAAGTAGTATCATCTATTTTATATACAATTTCTTGTGGGTTCTTTATTGTATTAATAGTTTCATGAAGAAGCTGTATTTCTGCTTGCGATATTGATACATCAGATCTTATTCTTAATCTTGACTCATCTGGATAGCTTTTTATTTCTTCAATTGTGTCTTCAATACTCCCTTTCCAGTCTATGGTAATAAAAGGCATTTTGTTTTCTAAAGGAACAAACTTTGAAGTAAAGTCATTTTTTGCATTAATTTCCCAAACAATAAAACCTTTTACTACTTCTTCACCATAGTTTTGTTGTATAGTAGACCCTGGATAAGCTACTCTTTTTTCTAAGTCAAGATACTGATACCTGTGTATGTCGCCCAGGAATCCAAAATCATACCCGCTGAAGAAGCTTAGATCTACTTCTCCTTCTAAAGCCCAATCAATATCAGTCAAAGATCCTTCTACTGCGCCATGATAGCATGCTATATTTATTTCATCTTTAACTGGCTTTACATTGTTCCATCCTTTTTCATCAAAACAACTAAAAATGCACCAATTAAATCCTTCAATACCTGTAGGATAAACTCCGCTTTTCTTATAAAGATATAAATTATCATTATTTAAAGCTTTTATTATTGGCGTTATAGCATCTTGTCTATTTTCGTTAAGAATAAGACCGTCATGATTACCTAAGATAATATGAACTGGAGATATACTTGCAAGCTCTGTAAACCACCAATTTAAAATATCAATAAGCTCAGGAGAAATACCTTGTGTCTTAGAATGAACAATATCTCCTCCAATATAAATTAGATCAGGCTTGATATCTTTACATTTTAAGAAAAATTCCTGAAATATTGTTTTGTATTCTTGATGTCTCTTGAGACCTCTAAAATGCACGTCAGCAATGTGTACACATTTAAACATATAATCTCCTAAAATAAGTTTTTAATTTTATTTAATAATTCATCTTCTTGATTAAATTCTTTTGCTTCACTTATTATTTTTTCAACATACTCAGATGGCATTTCTCCAATATCTTCATATTTTCTAGTATCAGCAATTTTTACATTAATATCATAAGAACTTAATAGTTTTCCTATTTTCACAGTTTTGTTATAAGCATCTTTATCTAGAGCTAATATAACTTCTGTTTTGTTTTTTACTATTTCATGAAATAACTTCATATCTTCTGTTAAAGAAGATCCTAACAAACAAGTAGAATTATCATTTGTTTTTAACAAATCTAAAGGACCTTCTACTAAAGTTAGAGGCAGACTCCAGTCTATGTTTATCTCATTAAATATAATATACTTCCTAGGTATTTTAGCATTATTGTATTTAAAACTAAAATCTGATCCTACGTCTATTCTTCTAGAAGTATAAAAATTTAACTCTCCATTTTTATCAATAGAAGGTATTATTAATGATCTTTTAAACTCTCTATCTAAAGAATAACCTAGTTTTAACAAATGCATTTTATGTTTTGAAGTGCCTCTTTTTATAGCATATCTGAAAACATCTCTAATGTCAGGGTTTCTTGAATTAAAATCTAAGTTAAGCAAACCAAATCCTTTAGGTATACTGACATTTAGATTTACTTCTTCTTGATCTTCTTCAAATAAACTAAATCTTGATTTGTTATTATAAAAAAGTTCTTTTGCTTTTGATACTTTACTTTTATTTATTTTATATACTAGTTGTGATATGTTGCTACCACTTTTATCACAAATCCAACAATGATAAAAGTTTTTTTGCAAATGTATTACTAGTTTTAGCTTGTCTTTGTTACTATTTCTGCAAAAAGGGCACCAAATACATAAATTTAGATTATCTTTTTCTAATTTATAATTATTTACAATTGAAGTTAAAAAATCTAATTTCTTATCAACACTGCTGTTTTTCATAAATCAAAGCCTTACATATAACATATGAGTCTGATATATCATAACAACATTTGTTAAATTTTACACGACCTTTATTTGGACCAGATTTCAAAATTTTTGTAGGCCATTCAAATTTTATATTTTCTTTTATAAAATCATTACTTACCCACTCAAATACCTGCTCTTTAGTATTTATTTTTAATTTTTTATTAATCTTAATTTGTAAATTTGTTCTAGCGCTGTTTACATTAATATATAAGGGTTCTAAATTAAATAATTCATAGCTAATCTGAGATACTACTCCATTAAATCTACTTAACTGCATTAATGTCTTAGCTGAAGAAAGACCTGGTCTAAATGCTTGTAAATTTTCTTCTATTCCAATATAATCTATTTCATACTGATCTTTTATTTATTTTAATTTATCTCTTACAAGATCAGCTTTTTTAAAATAACTCTTAATCTTAGTAAGATCAACGTATTCAAATAAATACTTAGTAAAATCTTCACTCAATACTGTAATTCCAACTATTGAAGTAGAAATATCTAAACCTAAATAAAAACTCATTAATAATCCATCTTTAATCTAAATGTTACATTATCAGAATCTTTTTTAGCAAAAGGTTGAGATAATCTGGCTTTTGCAATAATGTTTAAATTTTCATCATGCAAATTTATGTCAGTTATGTATACAAAATTTTCATCAAAATTAAAACTAGAATTATTCATTCTTAAATTATTTATATAACTACTATTGCTAGAATTATTAAACTCTCCTGAGTTTGCTGATAGATTTAATTCATGTACAAATAAATTAGCTATTGTGTTATACTTAACTCTAAAATTAGAAAAACCAAAATTAGATAAACCCGGATGTAGTATAGTAGCAAATCCTTCGTTATACAATAAATGTCCAACATAATTCCATTCAGCTTTTTTAGTTAAACAGTTAGATCTAAACAGACCACCATAGTTATTATCTTTTAATTTTATATTAAGATTACCTCCACTACCAAAAACATCTACATCTTCTATTTCAAAAGTATTTCTATCTATCTTGCTATTTAATAAATAGTTAGGTATTTCAAAAATACACGAATGCTGTTCTGTTAAATTATGATCAGTAGAATATAAAGGCATTTCTGCGTTATAATAACGTATATTATTTTTTACATATAATTCATTATTTAAATTACTAAATGAATTAACATCTAATACAGAATCGTATAATCTAGAACAAGGATTTGAATAAGATTTGTATTTATTGTTTTCGTTTATTGAATAAACATCTTTAGTTAAATTAATTATGTCTTTATTGTTTAAAGCTTCGTTATTATCTGTGTTGCTATATGTTATATTATTTATAGTGTTCTTTAATTGTATGTTTGTATTTGACAAGCCTGCGTTCGTAAATCTGCAAACCATAAAGTCATCACCTTCAGAACCGAAGTAAGTATTATTATCTGTATCGTCTTTATAAAAAGGACTAAAAAAATTTCTATTTGATATATTCCAAAGTTTATCTTTTCTTATTAAAAATCTGTCTTCTTCTAAGAATACTTTAGATAATAAAGTTAGATTACTACTACTTAACTGAGTACTTAATTCAGTCAATGTAAAGTTTTTAGTTTCTCCTATATAGTTATATAATCTTAATGTTTGGTTTGGATCTATTTCTATTTTTATACTATCACTACTAGTAAAGTCTTCGTCTTTCTGCAATAATTCATTTAATTCTGTAGAATCATAATAGTTTTCTAAGTTTACTTTGCTCAAGTCATAATAATTGTAGTCACTACTTGCTTTAAAAATATAACTTTCTTTTAAATCTTCATAATATTTGCTTATTACAAAATCAAAATGTTGTCTTTGTAATCCGTTGTCATTAGGCAAAATCAAGTTTTTATTGTAAATAAAGTCTAAGCTATAACTATCATTAGCAATTGCAGATTCATTTCCAACAACATTTTCAAAATAAATTGATTGATTAATTGTGCCAGTATTATTTAAAAGTTTAATTGATTTATAATAAGGATCTTCTCCTAGCTGCGAAGAAGACCTCAAATCTGTTTGAGTATATAAAACTCTACTTAATCCTTCAAAATTTCTAGTATAATCTCTGTTGTTAGAATAAATGATTCTTGGTGAAGCATTATTAATAAACTCACACAAATAATTTTCTAAATTGTTTATATGAAGATTACAGTAATTAAAGCTATAAATATTTGTAGGGAAGTTATTTACTGAATTTTTTAAAGTTAATTTATTGTCTGTTCCTGTTTTATGTAAATTGACTACATTTTTTTTTGCAACAAGGTTTGGAATGTAATAAAAAGGAACATAAAATATTAATCTATCTAAATTAATAGTATCTTCATTTACTCCTTTTTTAGCAATATCTAAAGCCATTAATTTATCGCAAGAAGAGTCATATATTCTTATGTCATGTATTTCTGCATTCAAAGCAAAAGATTCATTATTAGCTATAACACTATTTGTAAATAAGCTATTATAAAGTTTATAATAACCATTACCTTCTGTTCCTGATTTTAACGTTATATCTTTGCCTAGATTAACATATTCATGATTATAAATAGTATCAATAGAAAAACTATCTAAAAATACTTTATTTATAGAATTATCTATTTCATCTTGTTTTAAAAAAAACTTATTTCCTATAGTTATAAAGCTGTTTTTTTCACTATAATCAGAAAAAGTAACAACTTTATTAAAAGATTCCTTGAACTCTCCGTCTAAGTAGTAATTTATTAAGTACTTATCAGTATTTATATTTGAAATGCTTATTACTACATTATGCCAATTATTAAACTTTAAAAAATTATCTTCTGAAACTGCAAATACTTGTGTAGATGTATTTGTATATATTTTTTCATAATCAATTTTTTTTAATGAATCTTGACCTAACTGTGTTAATATTCTATACGAATCAGTTAATCCACTTTCATCTGTTGATGATCCTTTTATGACATGTATAGAAATTATACCAGGAACAAATAAAACACAACCAGCATTAACCTCGTATTTTGTACTACCGGGCTTTATGTTTTTTTTGTTGACATTAATATAAAAAGAAAACGTCTTGCTTTTACTGTTTGTATTAATACTAACATTATAGTTTTGAACTCCACTTTCATTTAAAGGATTTGGATAAACTATAATATTACTGTGAGTCTTATTTAAACCACTTTCTATAGAAGTATTTAAATCGTCAGAAACATTTTTTCTTAATTTGCCTATTGTATAAAGATTTAAACAATTATAATTTGAAAAACCCCATTTTAGATCTTTATACTTGTCATGATAAGTATTTGTATTATAATAACTATATAATCTTCTTACAGAATTAAATTTTTCTGTTTCTAAGTCTCTTGCAAGATATTTTCTACTAAGTCTTTTAATATTAAAATTTAAGTCATCATTTAAATTTTTACTAAATCTTATATCATTGTCTTCGTCTTTATAAATCCTAACAGAATTAATATCAGTTTGAACTGTAGAATTATATTCTAAATAATGTTTTCCTATATTAGCAATACCATCAGGTATTGTGTCAATATACTTTATTGACTTAGAAGAATAATTCTTAAGTTTAAAATCATCGTATTGTACGCCGCTTAACTTGTTTAACTTATCTTTGTTGCTATGTGTAAAACCATCAGGATCAGTTTCTGCAGAAAACACAAACTCTTTTTTAGGATTTAATAGAACTTTGTTAAAAACTACATTATTGTTATTTATTTTTTTTATTGTCATCTTAAAAATCTAATCTTATTCTAATAGATAAATCAGTTTCAGGATTTTTTTCAATAGGTCTACTTGTTTTTGCTACAGCAAGTAAATTATTATTTGAATCATATAATCCTACAGTTGTAATATAAACAAAAGGATCTTCTGTTTCTGGGTCATCAATAACCCTAATAGAACCGTCTGACTTGGTAAAAGTAGGATTAGAAGAATAATTAGCTTGACTAGGAGCAGCTCTACAAAATATTAAAGAAGAGTTAATAACTGTTCTATTTTGAAATGCAATAGATGAAGTACTAGTTCTATCAAATCTAGTCGAACATATGTGATCTAAAACGTCATCAATTGATCCTGATACAAATAAGTTTCTTAACGTATTAGTAAAATCAAGAGTAGTAGTAGACAATCCTGCATTAGCTGAAATTCCTACTGCAACTTTAACGTCGCCATCTAAAAGATTATCACTAGCATTAACAGTTCCCGTTCCATATGCAGAAACGTCTGCTGGCTGCGGGTTTTTTGCAACAAATATAGTTCCAACAGCAGGCGTAACGCTAGATAATACACCTAGGTTTCTCCAGTTTGCTATAGTAGTATCTCCTAAAGCTGCAATTTTATAAGATCTTCCTGCTGTTAAAGCTGAAGTGACATTTGATGTTCCAGATACGAAGTCTTCATATTCAAATACTTTACTAGCATCAAGAACAACTATTCCTCTTTCATAAAAAATTAAACCTACTTCTACTCCTGCAGAAGTCTTTAGCGATGCAACTGAGCCTCCATGTTGAGTAAGTCTATGACTTGTCAAAGCTCCAGAATCAGAATAAATTATAGGATTAGCTCCTGCAGATGTTAAATTATCTCCTTGAGTAGCATTAGCTGCTTTATTTAGTTTAATTGCAAATGTATCTTTTTTAATTTCGTCTCTAGTAAATAATCTATGAATGTTTATAAAAACAGCAGCATTAATTTTATTAGCTTCTGTCGTACTTTCATAAGGAACGTAAAAATAACCAGAAGGATCACCAAGTAAATATTGAGCGTACTGTCTATAAATATTTACTTTTTCTCTCATCATTAAAACTTGATCAGGAAATAGTAATTTTCCACTTGCATCTGTGCCAGTAGTATTGTCAGCTACTTCTCTAGAACTTTCATGTAATCCAAAAGTAACATCTAGTAATTCATTTGAAGTTTGCAAAGTAAAATCTTGATCAAAAACAGTTTGATACAAAGAGCTTGTAACCTGTCTAGTACCATTAGGATTACTATTTGATCCTGAAGTGAAAACTTCATATTTTTTTCTTGTGTTTTGTGCATTATTGCTAGTATCTTTACTTGCTGCATCTATTCCTAGAATGTCGACTAGTTGGCTGACATTTGATGATTTGTTTTGTATGTCTGCAGACAATACTCTTATTTTTGACTGTCTATTTAAATAACTTGGCATTTATTTTACTCCTAATTATAAGTTTCCATTTAGAGATATATGTACAGGTATGATTAAATTAGCACCTGAATTGCTTCCTGCAATCAAAACTTCAGTTCTTATAACATTGTCAGAAGAGCCATAAAGATCATACATACCAGAATTAAAATCTCCAGAAGTTGATATTTTTATTGAACCATTTTTTTGATTACCAAAATCAGGATTTGTTAAAGGATTAGTAGAAGAAATATTATAAATTATATTTGATCCGTTTACTGTCCCTGTTGAATTTGTAAGTCTTAATAGTTTTCTATTCATTGAAACATAAAAAAACTCATCAACAAGAGTGTTGTTTAATACAAACGAATTAGTTACACCTGATATTGAAGTTTTAAAGTTTATGTTTGCCACAGTAGTATTTGAAATATTGTTTGCATTCTGACTGTTTGAAGCAATAGAATAATATTGTGCAGAAGAATCATTATCTACTATGACAGGCATATACTGCAAATTTTCTGCTCCAGTAATGTTTAAAACAGGATATTTTATTGCTGACTGTTCATCTGTTATTGCTTCGAAAATAGGAGTATTCTTTTCTATTTTTTCTTTTCCTATAACTTTTCCATATTTAGTTATAGTACTATAGTCTACTTCATCATCTCCAAAAGAGAAATATGAAATTTCAAAAGAATTGTTGTTTTTAGACAAAAGCTCTCTACCTTTTTCTGTAAGAACTGCGTCTATTATAATATTGTTAGTAGAATGATTTAAAAATCCCATTTTTTTTCCTTTATCACTTTTAATTTAATTATGTATTATCTGTATCTGTATTAAAATTTTCTATTTCAAAGTCTTCTTCATATACACTGTAAGTATCTAGATTAAATAAACTAAATTTATACTCTTCATTGAAAATAAACTTATTTTCATCGTCTTGCTCAAAATCTTGAAGTTTAACAAAATCAGGCGTCAAGTAAAGAGAAAATGTTTTCTTATTATTAATAATAGGTGAATTTGTAATAGTAAAATCTTCATTATCAAAAAATATAGTTTTCCTAGGAATGAAAACATTAGGCTTAGATATAGGTGCATTCTCTTTAGAAACTCTATCTGTAATCAAAGTATCTTCAAACAAGTTATAATAAGCTGCTACTTGACTAGAGTATAAAGATAAATTACCATGTGCATCTAAAGATCTTACAGTATATACTGATATTTCTTCTTTATCAAATAAATCATCAATATAACTTGTTTTTATTTCTCCAGGACTTCTTATAATAGAATCTGATTGAATGTTTTCTTTTCTCAAGAAATCTTCTTCTGCTCTATGACCTTCTATTTGAGCTATAACTTTAAAAGGTTCTTCTAAAGAAGTTCTTTTTAGTATTTGAAAACCTAAAACGTCATTTTGATCGTTACTTTGTGGAAACCAGCTTATTTTCAAATTATCTTTATTTTTATCATAACTTAAAAAAGGACCATTAGGACACAAAGGTGCTCTTTTTTCTATACACTCAATGTCTTCTGTTAAGAAAGGATAATCACAAACAAGATAATAATCTAGATTAATGCCATCTAGACATTTAGTCCTATAAATGAAAACTTCAGAAACTGTATACAAATAAGTTTCACCATATTTTACAGCTTCGTCTTTTATGTTTAAAGAATAACTTGTATCATTTTCAAAAAACTTAAACTTACAAGATATTTTTTCATATACATTGTTTATTTTTTTGTATTTTTCTATAAAAAATCCACATTTTGTAATCATCTTATCGGGTCTTGTATGAATATTCAAAGAAAAAAGTTTATTAAAATTATTTAATATTATACCAGAATTTAAAGACGCATAAGGATTGTTTATGTAAGATTTTTTGTAGTAATCACTGTTATAAATAGCATCATAATTGCTATACACATTAATCTCATTTGAAGAAGGAAACAAGTGATTGTTTTCTAAATCGTTTATTAAGCCTATTTCGCTTTTTTTTACAAAAGATTTGTTGTTGCTTGCTATAAAATTTATTACACTGACATTATTGTCATCTACAGATATGTTATAGTAAGATTTAATTTTTTCTTCGTTATTTACATTTTTAGTATTATTATAATAAAAAGCCTTTTCTTTGTCAAAGTTATTAATCTTATTAAAAAAATAATCTTCTCCACCAATTATCAAATTTGAAATAGAATCATAAGCTATTAGTTTTTCTGCAAGCTTTACTTCGTCTGCAAGTATATTTCCATAAGAATCTTCTCCATCTTTAGAGTAACTCATGCTTGTTACTTGATTTTTTAAGTTTAATTCAATATATCTGTATTTTTTGCTACTATCTGTTGTTGAAATTTGATTGTCATTAATTGATCTTTCATTAGTAATGTAAAAATTATAAACAAAATTACTTTCTAAATCTAAGTTATTTTCCTTATTAGTCGTAAAAATAACCTCTGTTATGTTTTTCATAATAACTCAACTTTAATTGCGTAGCTATAATTAGTATTTTCTGGAGACTTTATCATGATATTAAAAAAATCGTAATATTTTGATTCTATTAAGTTTTTATAGATATCAATGTCACTGCTTATCTTACTATAATTATCTATAAAAGAATTTGCTTTATTGTTCATGTCTATTTCTTCTTTTCTAGATTTTAAAATAGTAAAGTTTTCGTTTATTTGACTTAAATTTATTACTTGACTTTTGTTTTTATTGAATATGTTTTTAAAATTGTTATCACTTATACTATTAAATTTATTAAAAGTTTCATTTAATATAAACTTACTAATATCATTATTATCTACAGATATTTCTAAGTTATTTATTTTATTTGACAAACTTTCATAATATTCTGCAAATTGTGAGAAATACATATCTGTAAAAATCTTTCTACCAAAATTATTTTCAGAAATAAATTCATCTAACGAAGGATACTCTGAAACTACGTCATCATATGACGTCTTTAGATAAAGGTTTACGTATCTGCTTACTTCATCCATTGTAGCCAAATTAAATCTTTTAGATATTTTATTGTTAACGTTATAGAAACCAACATACTTTTCTGTTTTATCTTCTATTATATCATAGTATGACTCTGGCATAGATGTTAAAAAAGGTGCATATAAAAAACACTTTACATTATTAGTGCCTACGCTTCCGTCACTTAAATAAGTATTACCTATTTTTTCATGTTCTATTGTAAAAACAGAAAACTTTAAAACAGAGTTAGGTTGTAAATTGTATATTTGTTTTGAATCAATACCTATTTTAATAAAATCAAAATAATTATCATCTAAGTATTTATCGCCTTCATCTTCTCCTGTAATTGCAGATGTGTTTATCTTATTATAGAATCTATCTAATAGTTTTATTTTATTTAAGTGTAATTTTTTATTGTACTTAAAATGTTCAATGTTTTTTTTGTCTCTTGAATTTATTTTCATATTAATCAAATCATTATAAGTATTAAATTTTAAGTAATATGAATTTTGTATTTTTTTAGAAATTATATTTTTTATAAATTCGTTATCAACTTTATCTTTTAAGTCATAATCGTTAGTGTTATATGATTCAATGTAATTAACTGATTCTATTGAATCTTCTTTGCGCGACTGTATTTTATCATTTATTTTTTCAAAGTTATTATAGAAGCCTAGTATAGAATCAAATCTTAAAGCGTTTATTGCATCATTATGTATACAAGTTTTAATTAGATCAATCAATATTTCTGTATCATTAGAATTAAATATATCTTGCTCTTCTTTTGCTTGATTATATAACTGAGTTATATTTAATAAATCATCTTGATTTTCGCTGTTTTCGTTTATTATTTTCAGTAGTTCTTCTATATCTTTTGTCAACATTTTAGATTCTAGAAAAGACTTACAAGTACTATGGAAACCTGCATAAGATCTTTTGTTTTTATTACTATTATCTGTATTTGTGCTCATATATAACTTAGAAGAAAGAATTTCTATCAAAGAATAGATTTTAAAATTTTCTAATCTTTTAAATAAAACATTAAAAATCTTACAGTAAACTTTAAAGTTTTCATATACTACTCTTACTAAGTCTGAATTTGCATCAACATATTCTAAAACATCATCGTATTTTTTAAATTGAGTAAAGTCTAAATCATTATATTTTAACAAACTATAAACTAGATCACAAAATTTATTTATCATAGAATTTTCGTTATTTGCGTTATGATAAAACATGTCAAAAGAAGGAAACATTGTTGTTATTTTATCGAAAGGAAAGTCTGGGTGTTTTAAATTGTCTTGTTCGTCTTTTTCAAAAGGATTAGTAATACTTTCATAAGCACCTACAAGACCTGTTCCTTTTATTCTTGACTTGACTAACCACAGTTTTTCTTCAAAATTACAGTAAAACTTGTAAGTTAAATCTATTAATTTATCTTCTTCATCTAAATTTATATTAATCTTTTCGTAATCTTTTACATTTATTTTCTTTACTATATTAAAATCATCAGGAACATTAAGCTTGTAGTTTTCTCCGCCTAAAGGTTGTCTATCATTTATTTTTACATAGAAATTTTTATAATTATTACTTTCATTTAACTTTTCTAAAAAAAGATCATAGTTGTAATCAAGTAAATTAGAATGATTGTATATCGAATTAAAAGAAGAAAGACCACTCTCAGAGTTTCTATTGCATGTCCATATATTAACTGGAACATTATACTGTATATCTTGACTAAATGTATCACTATTAGAGTATTGAACAAGAGTATAATTAGTAAGTTTTTTTATGTTATTTTTGCTATAAATGAAGTTAAATATATCTTTAGAATTATCGTTAATCTTATTTATTTTTATAATATCTTCTATGTTTTCTTCAAAAACTTTGTTTTCTTCTTTATAGTTTACTTCTGTTATGTCTTCTACTACACTAGAAAAGTTAGTGTTTTTAGTTATTACATAAGATAATAATCTTTTTAAATAACTTGAAGAATCATCATAACTACAATCATTACTAAATATTTCTGACATGAAATTGTCATAATTGCTATAAACAGATCTTTTCTTCAATACTGAGTCTTTAATTAATTTATCAAGTAACGATACATTAACAATTGTGCTATTTGTTGCATTGAGCAAAAAAGGTTCAGAAACTTCTGAAGAAAGTTCGTTACTATAATCTACTATGTCACTTAGAACTTTTTTAATTAAAGACCTTGAATCTTTAAATATTGAGTCACAGTATATCAAAGAAGTCATTTTCTTGATGTTTTCTGAATAGCTTTTATAATCAAAAGAAGAAGTAATTGACTTATTTGTTCTTTCTCTAGTAGTTTTTATTTGTTTTGCATTAAAATATAAATCTTTTTTAAAGTTATTGTTCATTATGTTATCTTCTATTAGATGACTTAGTTCTTCATCTCTATCTAATAACAAAACGTTTTCATTGTTTTCATTCCCGTAAGAAAAAGAAATATCTTTACCTTCTTTACTTAATAAATTACTTCTTTTATAAACCTTACTACCAAAATCAAGTGTATCTTTTAAGTCTAAATTTTCTTGACTTAACTTGTATCTTCTTGTTTCATTTATGTTATTTAAAAAATTCACTTTTAAATCAAGAAAATTTAAATAATTACCTGCTGGTTCTATGTAATTGCTTCTTATGTTGTTAGTTTTCTTATTTAAAGAGCCATCTAACTTATATGTGTGAAAATCAAATAATGATCTAACCTCGTAATAATCAATTGTTTCTCCTCTTGTGAAACTATTAGAGAATGAATTTGATAATTCAACTATTTCATCTATAGCTAATGTATTATTAAAATCTTTAAATATTCCTGCTATGTTAAAATCTTGACTTAATTCTAAGTTTCTTATTGTTGAACTTAACAATCTATATCTAGGTATTCTAATAAAGTCTGAAATTGCATTGAAAATAAAGTCATAAAGTCTAGGATATGTCTTGTTATTTTTATTGTGATTATAAAACCAAAAAAATTGATCAAATGCTCTATTTGTATTATCAAATTTTGCTTCATAGGCTTGATTTATATTTTCTCCTCTTTCGTTGTTAAATATAGGCCAAGAAACTTGATTGCTTGTTTTACCTTCTTCGTAAAAATTATGATTTCCTGTTGTTGTTATATATATTTTTTCTTCGTAAGTATAGTAAGTAGTAGTTGTTATAGCAGAATCGCTTACTTGATTTTCGCTTACAAATTTTAAATAATTATTACTTACATCATTTGGATGTATTCCTCTAGTAGGATCAATATATTTTATTACTTCTGAATTGTTATTTTCTACTAAAAATATTAACTTGAAATCTCTAAGTAAATTTTCTAATAAACTTTTTGATTTATTAAATATATTTGCTATACGGTTTCTGTGTATGGAGTTTAAGTAAGCAATTATAGTAGCAGAAGTTTCAGATTCATCGCCAGATAAAGAAGACAATATATTTGTAAAATCTTGTTGTATAGAATAAAGTTTTAATAGTTCTGTAATTATTTTTTTAACTACCTGAAGTATTGATTTTATTTTTTCGTTATATCCAATAGAAGAATTACTGTAAGCCGTATTATAATTATAAATAGAATCGTAGTTATCTTTAAAATAATTTAATTTATCGTTTGTAATTAATATAACAGAAATTATTTCATCAATTACACCGTAATCTGTAGATTCAAAATTACTAGATTCTGTAATTGATTGACTTGCCCACCTTCTAGCAGGTTCGTAATTTATATAGTAATTTAGCTTATTTTGATCCCAATTTTGAAATGACTCAATATCAAGTACATCTTCATTGCTATTAAAACTAGCAATTAAGTTATTTAAGTCATAAAAACCTGATTGGTTTATAAAAACTTTGTGATCAATTAAATTTAAATTGTTAGTAAAATCATCTGTTGTTATAGTATTGCCTAAAATACTATCTGTATTAGAAAGCCTTGCTTTTAAACTACCTCTTTTACTAGAACTATTATTACTAACATCAAAATTTAAAAAAGATACTTTTCCTCCATTACTACTTTCTAATTCTTTAAAAAAAGAAAGAGGTAAAACAGAGTTAGGTGTTCCTGATATTTCATCTGCGAAATCTTGCATATCTAAGATTGATATATAATCTCTTTCTGCTAGAGCATCTAATATATTGCCATGATATATTGAACATTCATCTATGAATACGCAGTCATTCTTTGTTTCATTAATAAGCTCAGGAGATCTACCTTCAGGCAAGCTTTTTGAGTCATCAAATCTTATGTCAAGCAATGCTGCTGAAGAAATATAGTTATCTTCTAATTTTTCGTAATTATAAACTGAAAATTTGTTTTTATTGTATCTGTGGCTAGATTTTTTGTTATAATCTAATGAAATTAATTCTTTATTTTCTTTTATAAATTTTTCTTTTGAAAAACTTAATCCTTCTAAGTAATTTAATATATTGTGCTTAAATATTCTGTTACCTATTTGTATAACAGGATAATCCTCGTTTTTAAAAACAAGACTGTTTGATGAAATACTTTCAATGTCAATTAAGATTAAATCTGAGTTAATCCCGTAATAACTGTTAAAAGTGTCAAGTACAATTTGAGTAAACATTTTATCAGAATTATATATAAAATTATTATTTACATCTGTTAATTCAATGTCTATGTTTTCTATTCTTAAGAATTTCTTTATATAAGCTTCATTTATAAAATTAAAACTAAATGTTTCTTCGTAACTCTGGTTTGATAAAAGTCTAAAATTTTCTGAATTATTTATTCTTTCTAACGAGTTTCTAATAAAACCCATATTAAAAATTTTACCAAAATCTTTACTTTGTTTTTCTTTTAAAAAAGAAACAAGCTTATTAGCATAATTTAAGTCTTTATCTTTGACCTTGTCATATGCAAAAATATAATCAATTTCTCTTATGAATTTAAAATAATTTTCTATTGATACCTTAGAATCTATTAAAAACTCTTCTATACTTTCAAAAGAATAAAACTTAGACTTCAAAGTCTCTAAGTCTTTAAAAAAATTATTAAATAAACTTAAGAAATTGTTATTATTATCACTAACCAAAAAAGAACTTAGATTACCGTCTATAAACCTTTGATTGTAAGATATTACTCTTAAAAAATCTTTGTTTTCTAATAAATCTACAAATTCTCCTTGAATTATTTCATTTTTTCTATCATACACAGACAATATTGAACTACTGTAGTTTATTACTTCTTCGCTGCTATCAAACCTATCAAGAAAACTTGTATAAGCAGGACTTTCAGCTGAAGTGTTAAAAGTACTATTGTTCTGTTGGCTATCTGATTCTTGTGATATTACTTCATTTCTGTAAGAAGTTATTGAATTTATAATTGTCATTTATATTTGAAAGCTTCTTTCTATGTAATATTCATCAAAATATGCATCGATATTTTTATATACATCTGATTTTTTTATGTTTTTTAAGTTCATTATCTTTATCAAACTACCAGGACTACTATTGTCTGGAATCATAGTAGTTAAAAATCTATTTAAAAAGCTAATTTGTGATTGATCATAACTCTCATTGTTTATCTTAGTAATAATATCTTTTTTAAATAAAATAGCTTTTGCTTTTAACTCAAGTTTTATAGTATTATTTTCGCCTGCTCTTGGATTAATTTGATCAAAATTTATTATTGATTTTTCTTTTAACTCAATATCATCATACCCAGACAATATGTTAATTTTGCTACCAACAGCAAAATCTTCAGAGAAAACAAAATAATTTTTTAGCGTAGCAGCTGGTATACTATTAATTTTTACTTTTAAATCAATAGCAAAAAAAACTTGATTTAAAACTTCAACGTCAGTAGAAAAACCGTACAAAGCTTTATTTAACTTAGGAAACATTTCATCGCTTTTTTCAATATATAATGCGCTATTTGTAAATATATCATCAACAAAATCATATGTTGCAGATGTGTTTATTTTAATAGCATTATTAATTGATTCATTAATTATTTTATTATTATAGACAAAACTATCTTGCTGTAAAGTAGATGAAATAGAGTTTATTACATTAGAGCTATAACTACTATTTATTATTACAAATGCCTTTTCAACAGATCTTTCTACAATACTACTATTCAAACTTGAAGTTGTTATTTGTAATAATAAATTGTTGCTTCTTCTTCTGAAATCTTTACTTGAAAAAATCAACCTTTTCCTTGAAGAACTTTTTAAATCAATTTGAATATTTCTTATATCATCATCATTATTATTGATTTTATAAACAGGGTCTTTTAGTTCTAAGTCGCTAAATAAATCAATCGATTTTACGCTTTTTATTCTGATAAGAATAGTTTCATCTAATTCAGCAGAATCGCTTAAAAAGTCAAAGTTTATTTCGTATAAGTCGTTTTCAAGAGAACTAATTCTTAAAGTACTATCAATAAAATTAGAATTTTTAATAAAAGATACTTTACTAAGAAGCTTCTGAATTGACGCTATTGTTATAGTTTTATTCCATTCTAATTTATTTTTTATTATATAACTTGACTTATCAATAAAATAAAAATATAAAGTAACATCTCTTGAAAGCCTTCTATCAGTAAAAAGTGTATCTTTTAAATAGTTATAAAGCAAATTATTGCTTAAAAAACCTTCGTTTTCAAAATCTAAATACAAATTTCCAGACTCAACGTCGTACAAATCTGAAAAGCTTATTTTTAAGTTTTTTGAGTTATTGTAAGCACTGTCATAATTGTTTAAGTCCCTAAAAGGAGAAATTAACAAGCAAAAATCGTTAATAAACAAACCATTAGGAACAGCAACATTATCATCTACACCAAAAATCTTGTTTTCAGTTATTAATGTATTATTTATTATACTTATTCCACCTATTAAATTATCTATATAACCTAAAGTTACAGATGTATAATACTCTTCATAGACAGGAGGTTCGTATCTAGCTAAGTCGTTTATTACTATATCTTTAACATACGAATCTTTATACAATAATTTTGTGTCTTTTTCTAACACAACAAAACATGCTTTTAAATTAACGTTAGAAATATCAATGTTATCTGTATTTAGAGAGTTAAGATTAAAACTAAAAACTTGCTTTTCTTCGTTTATTTCTATTTCTTTATCAATAATAACAAAGTTAGAATTTTTTTCAAAAACATCTATATCACTACTATTTTGACTTATTATGTATAGTTTTAAACTCAATTGAAAGTTTGTTCTTATAGATTCATAGAAAAATAATTCTGCATATATTTCATTGCTTTTTAATTGATCTAAACTACTTATTCTATTGTTAGTGTAAAAATTACAATTCTTTATTATACTATTGTATGACATTGTTATTCCGCTATAAGTGTAAATAGATTTATAAAGCTATAATTTAAAGATAGATCTATTTTTTTTAAATTAGATTCAACATCTATATCTTCATTTAACTTTCTTTTTAATACGACTCTTCCTATTAAATATACGTCTACTTCTTTGTTGTTTTCTTTACTTTTGAAAGAATCTAGTTTTAAGAATGCAAGTTTTATCTTTTCTTTGTTTGAGTCATTTGTTTTAATGTAATGAAGTTCAGGAATAATTTTCATGTTTTTGTTTTTATTGTTTATTTCGTATTTTAAATAAAACATATCACTTTGTTTATATTTTTTTATTTTACTATAAACTTCTTGAATTACTTCGTTTCTATTTGTATTTACAATATTAAAACCTTTCATTGCATTAAAAACATAAGAAATACCTTCATTGTTTCTTTCTAAAACTAGATCTTCTTCAAAAAGAACATTAGATCCATTTTTATTAATAGGATTTAAGACTTTGTTGTTTAATTTATGAGAAAATCTATTGTCTTCGTTTATATTAGGTATTTCGTTAGTACTTTTGCTAAGTTTATCTATTGTTGGATAGTTTATTAAAAAATTTAAATCATCAGTAGGCTTAAAGTTAAACTTATTCAATTTTTCTTTTCTAGAAAAAGTAAATTCTTTATTTTCAACTAAAACATCTAAATTATTTAATAGATTTTTAGATTTAATTTGATTTGCTAAAGTAAATTTTGTGTTTAAGTCTAAAAATTTTGTCGAATCATCAGTTCTAGTAATATCATTATCTATATAATTTAAATCTAGATTCTGTGTTAAATTAAACTCAGGATTTACGTAATTTTTAGGATCTGTGCTCACTTCAAAAGGGATATAGTGAAACTCTGACTCTGATATGTTTTCATCGTATACGTCACTCTGATTGCCGTGGTACACAATAGAGCTGTCAGAAAAGCTATAGTAAACATAATTTATGTCATTATTTTGTATTTGTTTTCTTCCGTTCTCTGTTAATTTATAATCAATCAAAGAATCTTTTTTATTTAAAATACCAGACATTTATATTTTATCCTAAGGTGTTGATGAAGAGTTTTCATTGTCATATTCTTCTTGAGTCTTGTCTATAAAGGGTTTTGTTATTCTTGAATAATAATCTTTGTTATAAGTATTAAGTGTGTTTGTTTGTGAAGTATCTACTATAACATAATTTTCATCATAAAATATTTTTTCTATCGTATAGACATTTAAGTCTTTTACTTTTCTAGCGTAGTTTGTAAATTTATTAACTATGTTCTTGTATTGTCCAAAGCCTAAAGAAGAGAATCTAACATTACTGCTTATAGGCTTGTAATTTATAGCTCCTATCTTAAAACCTTCAAAAGAAACAAGTTCATTTTTGCTTTGCGTGCCTGAAGTTCCAAAATCAAAGTCTCTATCTTCAACTGGAAATCTAGAAGAATTTTTGCTGTTAAAAGTATAAAAATACTTTAAAGCATTTTCTGTGTTAACGTTATCTACTAATACTAAATCGCCACCATTATTAGCATAATCTTCATAAATTTCAGTACCAAAAGAAGCGCTAATGTTTAAATCATTTAATAACCTTGAATAATCTACTTCTTCTGGCCTGTCTACATTACTGTATTTTGCCAAAAAAGGACCTTCATTATACCAGAAACTAAAAATGTTACCTGTAGAAGTTTCGCCTGGTATTCCTACTACTAACTGTTTGCTTGCATTAGGAGTTATATTACTTACAGCAAGTAAATCTACAATATTAGGGAGCATACTGTCTAATATTGTTTCATCTTCAATTTTCAAACTAAGACTATTTGTAACTGATTTTTCATTTGAAGCTGTAGATAAACTTGACCCAATTCCATGACTGTTATAAGATCTTTCAAAATAATTGCCGCTAAGTAATTGATGTGGTGTTGTAAATAACTTATCTGCTACAGTAGTATCACCAATAGAAGATCTTCTTATATTCTTGCTAGTCAAAGATGAATTATTGTATGTATTTATTACGTTTTCTTTTTTATTATAAGACCCTATTAATTTAATTTTTAAATCATGAATTACAAAAGTATCTTCTCCATACAAGAATTCTGAGTAATGTCCGCCAGTAGAAGGATTGTTTACAGCGTAATTCATATTAACTTCTGGATTAGAAAACGCAGTGCTTAAATTTACTCCTAATAACAATTCATCAGAAGGTTTAAGACAATAAACGTCTTCTACTCTATCTACTTCATATATGTTATATGGAAAAGAGTCTTCATAAAAATCAGGTGTCCCTGAATTATAGTCTCTAGATCTAACTGCAATAGTTTTTGTTTCTTTAAGTTTTAAAGAATTAGATTCTTGTTTATTAGATCTGCCAGAAAGAATGTCCTTTAATAATGTTCTATTTCCTTGAAAACTGCTAGGTAGCAATCTGTATCTGGAGTAAGGATGAGATCTATTTTGTCTTATAGGAGTTTTTACTTTGCTTTCAATCTTTATTTTTCTTTTATCATAATGAACATAAGGATGATTTAAAGAATTTCCTCTATATGTATTGTTTTCAAACAAGTCGTCTGACTCAGTTTCTACTTTGTCTACAAAATTAGTTATTCTTTCTATGTTCGTTAAGTAGACGTTTTCACTAGCATTAAAATTGCTATCTGTATTTTTTATTACATTTTCTTCACTATAATTGACTAGTGTATTATAAGTTATTAATTCTCTTTGACTGTCAAACTGCTTTGATAAATTATTTTCTATTGAAGGATTTTCACTTATTATATTTGAATTTCCAAAGTTGCTTCTTTTGTAATTACTATTAAAATCAGGAGTATTAAAAAAATTGAAAAAATTCTTAGTTGGATTTAAACTTGAATCAATAGAGTCAAAAAAACCATATATTTCAAAATCAGATTTGTTTGTTAATGGAGTTCCTGTTTCATCTTCGTTAACTTTACTAGTATTCAAGTTTTTTCTTTGATTCAAGAGAAAGAAATTAACAAGATTAATACATACGTTTGCTTGACTAGTATTCATATCTGGATTACCAGATCTATTAGGAGATCCTATAGCTCTAGAGCTAAATGTTCCTTCTACTACGAACTTTTTTAAGTAAAAGTCTTTTGTTATGTATTTTTGTAAATTTATTAAGTTTTCTTTTCTGCCTTCATATTTTAATTCTGACGGGAATCCAAAATTCCCTATTGGACTGCCTAAGATTGTATCATTGTAAAAGCCAGTTAAAGGATTATAATAAGTGCTAACGTTTGGATCGTTTGTAACACCTAAGAACCCTAAATGAGTTTTGTCAACCCATTCTCTTATTCTAAGAAAGCTACTGTCATTGTCCCATTTAAATGTATCATTTTTTTCGTAATGAAATCCAGGGTTATTGTTGTCTTCTATGTAAGAATATTGTGTTATGTCACCTAAATAGTCCCATCTATTATCTGTAAAGTTAAAATAAGACATAGGACTGTTATTTCTATACCATATTTCACTAACAGGAGTCTTAGGGTATTGTATTTTTTCTAAAGGAAAACTTGATATCGATCCATTTTTAGTACCAGTAAAACCAAAAGAGTTATTTATGCTTAGCTGGCATACTCCGCCATTTTTCTGATTAAAGTCTAAAGGTATTTCTATTTCAATATCTTGACTAAATTCCCCTTCTTTGTTTTCGTGAAAAGTAGTATTTTCATCAAAAGGCTCTATTGTTTCTTCTAAGATGTTTTTTTCTAACAATCTATCATAAAATATAGAATTAGTATTTTGACTGCTTAAATTTAAGTCTGAAAATGTAAATGTACTTGGTGTACTTAATATTTTACTTTTAGAAACTGTAGCGTCTGTTTTTGTAACTATGTCAATAGTTTTTTGATTAAAAAGAATAGTATTGTTATCATCATAACTATGAGAATAACTTATTTTACCTTTTTTTGAAAAAATATTATTAACAGGTATTGTACCTTGCTTATTGTTTTCTTCTAATATTACATTTTTATAGTTTTTTGTCAAAATGCCAGATTTTATAAGACCGTTGCTTTGATCATATAATACTTTATATTTATTACCAGAACGTTTTTTTGGCATTAGTTTAATATCCCTCTATAATTAATAGATTCAATACCTGCATTATTTAAGTAGTCTTCATCATATCCATGTGAGTTATACTTAATACCGTTTGTTTTTTCACTAGAATTATATATCTTATTTAAAGAAACTTCGTTGTTTAAATATCTTTGATTAAAAGAATTTATTAGAACCTGCCCAGTCAAATACAGTCTATTTTCTTCGTTTTTTAACAAAGGATCATAAATATTAGGTTTTGTCACTCTATCAAAAAAAGGTTCTATATTGTTGTTATCTTTTTCAAAAAACCTTGATTCTTTTGATGTAACTGATTTATATCTTGTTTTAGTTTCATCTATGATAACAGAAATTGTGCCAGAATTGTCTTGTTGTAACTTTAAATAATTACCTTCACGATACTTTACTTCTTTAAACGAAGATAATAAATCATACATCTCAGCAGTATCATCGTAATTTTCTATTTCTTTGTTGTTTTTAACTGTATAATCAAATAATTCAATGTTTCTTTTTCTAGAATCTTTAATGCCAGACTTACTTACAGATGCTTTAAATCCGTAATATTTATTGTCATATACACTATCAAATTTTATTTCATTATATATCCCGAAAGGATCTAATATAGTGCCTAATTTATCTATTTCGTATGAATTTTTGTCAAATATAAAAGGATAATTTATATTTTGATTATTTGAAACTAAATCAATACTTAATTGAATACTTTTTACATCTCCTATGTAAATACTATCTCTAACAATTTTATCTTGTCTTAAAATAGTATCGTTTAAATAACCAAATTTTATTTTCAAAGAAGAATTTCTTGTAACAGAAACAAGATCAACATCTGAATCTGAAAACGGTATAATGTATCCATCTTTTTTTTTAGATTCATCTATACTGTTTTTTGTAACTATTATAGATTCTCTATTCAGCTCTGGATTTTGATCAATAGTTATCTGGCCTCTTTTATTTAGCTGAATTTGTTCAAACTGATTGTTTTCAAATGACATTTTTATTATCCTTAATGCAAACTTACATTTATTTAAGAAGGATCTTGTATATTAGAAGAATTAAAATTTCTAAATATTTTAGTAGTAAACTTATTATTACTGTTTTCTTCTTTGTTGTATAAATGAGTATCGTTATATTGACTGTTTTCATCAACTACTTGAATATGAGAATTAGACATCTTGTATTGATATTTACTTCTTTCTAATATACAAGATTCTACTACAAAATTAAATCCATTATAAGAAGCTTTAGTAGGAACAGATTCCATTAATAAATCAGATAAAATATTATCAAAATACTTAAAAACTTGATAAAGTGGTTTAAAATCAATATTCTCTTTTAACTTTAAGAAATATAATTTTTTTAAACTGTCTAAACTTTTATATTTTGAGCAATACCTGTTAGAATAATCGCCTAAGTTTTTATTAAAATAATCATTTACTATCAAGATATTACTAATATCTTCATTAATAAACTTTACGCTTGAAAAGTCTATTGAAAGTCTAATATCACTGTTATAAACAAAATCAGAGAAAGTTTCATTATTTAAATATGATACGTTTCTATTTTCACTTTCTTGATTATTTATGTTTATTCCATTATAAGTTATAGGTTCATCTATTTTTGGATTTTCTTTATAAAATAATTTTTCTTTTGTAAGTATAATATCATTTAATTCACTAATAAAAGTATTAAAATTGCTATTTGATTCTATAGTACAAATAAAATTACTGTCTCTATCTAAAACTTTAACATCAACTTCTTTTTTATAATATATGTTTTCAAAATTTTGTTTATTAATTATTTCTATAACTTTTTTTTCTAAGTTAGAAACATCATATTCTACGCCTGAAGATGATAAATTGTTTTTTTCAAAATCAAAATTAAAATCAACATTTAATTTAAGATATTCTGTAGAATTATTTAAATTATTATTTAAATTTTGATTTTGTAACCTTGAAGGATTTAATATTCCTTTACTATTAATATCTTTTGAATGATTTAAAACTTCTTCTTTTTCTAAGCTTCTTGACCAAAGTCTTATTCTGCTTAATTCTCCTTCGAAAGTGCTATCTAAAGGATTCAACAGAACAGTATTATTTTTGTATAGATAATTTAAGTTATTGTTTGAATTACCTATTGATATATCTTTATACTTACTTGATTTTTCAAAAGTATTATTATTTCTATAATCGTTTATTTCTAATATTGATATTTCATCTTCGTAAGGAAAAGACATGTTATATACGTATAGTTTATAACAAAAAGTATTTGTGTTTTTTTCTTCTTTTGTTAAACAAAAATAATAATCATTACCGTCTATAAAGTTTATGTTTTCTGTTTCTTCTTTTTTCTCTATCCAGCTATTTAAATCGTTCTGATCAGGCGGATTACTTAAAGCATTAGAAGCATTATCTGATATTTCTAGTACAATTTTACCGTAATTTACGTTATTAATTTCTCTTGAAAAATATAAGTTTACTACTGGCTGTAGATTTGCACTTGAGTTATCTCTGTTTATTCTAAAAATATTTTGCTTATTATTATAAAAATTATTTTTAAAGCTATTAAACTTACATACTAGTTCTATAGACCAGCTTTTTGAGTAATTAAATTCACCATCATTGATTCCTTGACTATCTTGACTAAAATCTTCTATTTTTAGTACAAACTTGTTGTTTGGAAGTTCTGTATTATTATCTGCATATGTCGTAGACTTATTTAAATCTTTATTTAACAAAAAGTTTAAATAATTTATTGACTTAGAATCCTTGTATTTGTTGTCATAAAGATTTAACACGTTTTTTCCGTGATACTCTCTAACAGTAACAAATCTATCAGCATCTATTCCAAAAGATCTAAACGTATTTTTAATTCCTTTTACTGTTCCTTTTGATCTTAGATAATCTTGCGAATTAATGAAAAATCTTTTCCATAAATTATTCTGTATTATTCTTATGTTTTTAGTACTTAATACTTGATCGTGAGTTAAATTTTTATTTTCTAGTTTTTCAAATATCTCTGTAGGGAATATTTCTTTAAATTCAAACCCAGCATTTTTTAATGCTATAGGAAGTATAAAATTAACACTTTCGTTATTGTTTAAAGCATCGTAGTTTATGTTATTAAAATCTTTAATTGAATCAATATATAACTTTATTTCATCAAAAAACCTAGACCATATTATTAATAAATTAATCAACTCTTTACTTTTGTTATAACTTATAGATAAGTCTCTATTTGATTCATCTGAACTGAAATTAAATGCTTCTTCGTTAGCATATAATATGCTATCTTGTTCAAAGTTAGAACTTTCTTCAAAAAGCGATTTAGGTATAATTTTCCAAAAAGTATTTGGATTTGCAATATCGTATCTTTTTGCTACCTGATGTAATTCATTTTGCAAATTTAAAATAGGAGTATAACCCGGAAATAAAACAGGATTATTTATTTCTTTTTCATACTTTAAAAATAAGTCGCTGCTAGTTTTTTCTTTTCTTATTCCAGCGACTTGATTCTGTGTTATATTAGATCCATCAATATTTAAAATAATACCATGTAATTTTTGTCCTGAGCTATCTAAGCAAATATTATTATTAGTGTATTCTCCTGTAGGCTCATTAAATTTTAAGTAAAGTTTTAACTCTTTTATCTTGTTTATATTGTTATTTTTTTGATATCTAATTTCTTCTTGATTATAAATTTTTCTACTAATTTTTAACTCGTCTAAAAAGCCTATAAAATTACTAACAGTACCTCCTGTAGCACTTATAACAGAGTTATTATGATCTACACCTTTCCCTATTTCTAAAGCAATATTATTAAAACCATTTTCAGGTAATTCATTTAAAAAATCACCTTCTGTTAAATTTTCATTTTGCTTTAAACCGTTTATATAGAAAATAATAGTTGAATTCTTAATAGAATTTTTAGTTACTAAAATATGTACATGATTCCATTCATTAAGCTTTATTTTATGCTTTGATTTCAAATAAGATTTTTGAGAATTTAGTACTATATTAATATAATGAATACCACTTTCATCAGAAATATAAATTGAATAACCTTCTTGAGTTAAATCACTAGGCGCATGTATTTTTTGTAATACAATTTGATTATTATTTGTTAAATTTGTAGGTTTTATCCAAAAGTCAAAATTTAAAGAAAATGCTCCAAAATTTAAATTTCCTTTAGCTGCTTTTCCACTAAAGTCGTTTAAAATTCTTCCATTTTCATCGTTTACTTTTACATATTGATTTCCGTCAAAATATAGATATCCTAAGTTCTTAGGAAATCTTTCTTTTAATATATACTTAACATAACCATTTAACTTATTATGATACTGTTGTTTTTCATTAAAACTTTTATCATAAGGAAAATTATTTATTATTTCTTCAAAACAGTAACTTACTTTATTTACAGCAGAGTCTAAAAAAACGTGATTTTGAAATTTTGAAAAATCAATATTTCTAATTTGGCTAGTAGTAAAAAAGTTATAATAGTTATCTTCTCTATCTAAGTAAGTAGAGTTTTCATTAGTAGTTAAATTTTTATTTGAAATTATTTTTTTGTCATCACCATCAGTAAAAATATTACTAACTTTTTTTTGATTAGAATATATCTTACTTGTGCTTTTTAACTTATTATATCTTTTATTTGTTTTAGAATTAGGAGTTCTTGACATTTTATAGCACTCTTATTTTAAAGTTATTATTATATACTTTTTGTTCTGTATTATAAATTTGATTCTTAAAAACAAATTCAAAGTTAATTATTTTATTCTTTAACAAGTAAGGAACATAAAAAGAAAAAGAATAAGATTTTCCGTTCCAGTGCAAAGTACTAAAATCTTCAGATCCTTGTATTAATACCTTTTTAGACTCTGCATCAATTACGTTATAATATCCACTTCCTAAGTTTTCGCTAGGCAAATCATAAGGTATTTTAACAACATCATATTGTTTTTTGCTGTCATAGAAAAACAAATCAATGTCATGTATTAAGTTTTCTGAAACTATTTCTTTGTTTGGTATTACTATAGAAGTTCTAATGTTTCCTATTTTACTAATTGTATTTGATTCAACATCACTATCATAAAATTTTATAGTTTCTTTTTTAACTAAAACCTCAGAAAGCAAATCGTCGCCTGTTTTTACCCACTTCCAATTTAAATCAAAAGTAGCGTATCCTTTTGATAAGATCTCATCATTTAATTTAGGATTAAACATACTAATTTGATTATTATTTAAAGAAACTTTTTTAATGCCGCTTAATTGATTACCAGACATATCATAGACATTTGCAGCGTTTGAAAAAGTTATATTTTCAAATCTTTTAAAATCACTTTTTGTAATTTCATTTGTTATATTAGTAAAACTTATAACAGTATCGCCTGAAGTTCCTGAAGTTGTTTGTTTTAAATTAATAATAAAAATATTATCAGTATTATCAGCGTCTAAAGATGCAGTTATATTTAAAATTTGATTTTTAGGATTTTGATGACTTGAATCAAATTGATTATAAGTATTGATATTATTAATTACACTTACTAAGTGTGAAGCTATTAATGACTTTGTAGCTAGACCATTAGTTCCTATTAATATATTACTAGAATTAGCGTGTATTGTTTTTCCAATGTTAGATTGATCTTGTGTATTGTCAAATTCTAAAGTAACAGTATTACTATTTGAATCTATAAGTGTAATAGTTGAGCTGTTAGGGATTACTCCATTTGCAATAGTTAAGCTTGCAGAAGACTTTACGCTATTGTTATTTAAATAACTAAACTCTGCAATCAAATTGTATCCTGCTGCTCCGCTAAAAGCTGTCAATTCTCCGTTTAGTTTATTGTTAAGATAAAAGTCTTCTGCATTATCAAGGTAATATTTTTTATTTTTATTGTCTATGTTTTTTAATACACTACTATCTTTTAAGCTAACTTTCATACAAGGAGTAAGTTGTTTATTAGAAAGATGTCTAGAGCCTAGTCTTTTAACAAAATAAGTTTTACTATCATTTATAATTGATTCTGAAAAGTCTAACACGAACCCGTAGTCTGTTTTAGGATTATCTGCTTTAATCACGTCACTAAACCAATTTGTAATGTCAAAAGTCAAATCTTCATTTCCTCTTGATATGATTTGTGTAGATTCATATTTCTTGTCAAGACCATCAAGTGTACAGTCAATATCATCTGCTGATGAATAAGATACATATCCAGGTATTTTCCAAGTATTAGACAAAGTAAGATTTGTAAAATTGCAAATATCCTTATCAGAAAAATGAATAGTATCTTTACCTAGACCTTCTTTGAAATCTTTTGTTAAAGGCATAAGTCTCAAAGTATAGTCATAAGGCTTTGTGTGACCTGAAGATACGTCTTTTAAAATTATTTCTACTTTGTATTTTGTAGAATCAGAAAAAGAAGAGTTAGCTAAATTAGATATATATTTTTCTTTAAATGAAGATATACCAAGTTTTAATAAACCAACAGATCTTTCAATTCTTCTAAAGTCTACTTTTGTTAAACTACTAGAAGAACCAAGTGTGATAGTAGTATCACCATCAGAACCAGATTTGTTTTGTTCTAATATAATTTCTCCATCACTATTAGAAATAGCTGAAGTGTTTAGAGTTTTATTTCCTTGATCACCGTTTTGATTTTGATTGTTAACGCCATTAATCACATTAGTAATGTGATTTGCAACACCAGACAGACTGCCAGATATACCAGACAAACCAATTTGTATATTATTTGACCCGTTTTTATTTATTCCTGGGTTACTTTGATTTGCTCCATTATCAAATTCAAAAATAACTTCGTTTTTATCTGCATCAACTAAAGTAAAAGTATCAGCATTTTGAGGTGTAGCATCAACAAGTTTTAATTTTCCTTGCGAAAAAACATTTTGATTTTCATTATACAACTTAAACAGATCAATAGTAGCAGCTCTGCCAACGTTAGATAAGTTATCATTACTTATCGATGTTTTCCTATTGGAAACATAAGCGTCTTTTTCTGCTTCAAATAAAAATATCATTATCCGTTCCTCACGTTTATATCTACTTCAGAATATTTTAACTCAAAAATTCCAACTCTTCCAGGATAAAGCAAATTATCTTCTAAGAATTCATTAACAGA
>Ga0098048_1000107_pt1 | contig 39507 bp, 63 predicted proteins | sample 13_taG_FD_75052 | JGI IMG/M metagenome (GOLD analysis project Ga0098048, IMG submission 75052) | Marine viral communities from the Subarctic Pacific Ocean - 13_ETSP_OMZ_AT15268 metaG | ecosystem: Environmental > Aquatic > Marine > Oceanic | place: Pacific Ocean | collected 2015-01-16 | reverse complement strand
CTATTTGGTAATTCTCATCGCTATAGTCTGGATTATATGAATTGATTTGCCATCCTACCCCACAACTATTTACTGATAGAGTTAAGACTATTATGCAGATTAGTTTAAGTAGAGTTTTCATATTATTATAGTTTAGTTATTATGCTAAGAGATCTCCAAAATTATACTTTGGTTGCCATTGGTCTTTATGCTTTTCAATTACATCTTCCCATTGCTGTCTTAGCTTTGCGAGCCTTGGGCTATACTGTGTAGTTGGAGTCCAGCCTCTTTTTAAACCATCTCTCCAATTTGCAACTCTAATCTCTACCTTATCGATAGCTTTAGGTTTCTTAGGATCGTTACCATACCCAGCTGTATTCATTTCATTTAGAGTTTGAATGTATTTCATTACACAGATTATTTGATTTATATATTGTCAATTAAAACATATTGTCAAAATCATAGTTAGGCTTTATTGCTCCAGCCTTTGGTATATCTGGTGGATCTACATATACCGGTTTTTTATAAGGTTTTGGTTGTGGTTGTTTAGGGGCTCTTAACATCTCTGGTCTGTTTTCACGTACCCATTGAATATACCAAGGAGCCATACGTTTAACTGTTTCTACATCAACTCCTTTATACTTACCTGATCTAAATTTCATATTGTTCTATTATAGTCATCTGATACTCTAACTATGTCATCTTCACCAAAGTAGGTTCCGATTTGCGTTTCTATAAACTTTGTAGAGTTTTCCGTTTTATTCCAAGCACGATGTTTATCACCTTTAGGTATATCAATACAGTCTCCATAATTTAAGGTATGCTCTACATCATTAAGTATAACTGTTAGTGTACCTTCAACCACAACCCATCTCTCTGCTCTGTGTTTATGATACTGATAGCTTAGCCTTTGATTAGGTTTTACTTCAATTATTTTTACTTTGCATTTAGGAGTATCTAGTAGAATATCAAACCTACCCCAAGGTCTATTTTCAAAATTTGCCATATTAATCTAATTCGTTATCTGGATACCAATTATCCCATTCATCAACTTTATATGCTTTACACGGCTTTAGCCAATTCTTTATCCAGGATTTTAATTTCTTTAGCATCTTTCTTCTGCATCTGTTTTAAGACTCTTGCTATTTCATCATCTGCAAGTTTTATAATAGCATCGTTGGCTCGGATTCTAATTTCTAACTTTACCTTATTAACATATTTAGTTAGTTTATCATTTCCTTCTCCGATTGCATCCATTTTAGAAATAATAATTTCTTCTTTCTTTCTTAAAGCTTCTATTTTTATTCTCTTAGCTTTATCTGCAACATCTATCTTAGCCTTTGTTGAAGTATAATCATTACCTTTTGATTTTACCTCATCTTTAAATACATCTATTTGATCTTCTTCTATTTGTATTTTTTGAAGCTCTACTTTTAATTTAAATAATTCTTCACCAAGTTTATTTAATTCTCTTTTCTTTTTTGGATTAGAGAAGATGCCTTTAATAAATGAAAAGATGCCTTCGTTTAAGATCTCAGATAATTCATCATGAGATACTTGACCTTCTAATATTTCATAAGTTTCATTAACCAACGTTGTGTTATGGTTAAAATTTTCAAAAGTAGGTATATTAGCCACTGTAGTACTTTATTTGTTTATATATCTGGAAAGATCTTCTAGTAATTGATTGGATGTATAGTACCATCCTTCAAAAACTATACCATTGCCAACTTCATGCTTTGTTAAGTACCAGAGATCTTCGTCTTTTAAATATTGAATGTGCCAACCATCATTCATTAGTTGCGCTCTCCATGATTAATGATAAAATAATTAAACCACACGCAGATGGTATTTGCCAAGCAAAAGTTTCGCCTTGCATTAATGAAGATGCTAATAAACCTATTCCACTAACCATAAGCACATACCAAAAGTTTCTTTTAATTCTTTCTTTCATAATTTTATTTTTGTTTTGCATCAAAGAAAAACATTTGCCAAAGCCTACCGTTTGCAAAGTTACTTCCAAAGTAACCCATGGATGTATGAGCACAGTGACCATCAAATATAACCATTCTATTGTAAACATTACCAAATGTATCTACGTCTTCATAAGGAGTAGGATCACAGAACGTTTCTTGATTAGTAAAGATCTCGGTAATATTATCTACAGCCTCAGTATCATATTTCTTTGTTATTTTATTTCTAACAATTTTTGTACCTGTTGACGGAGGTGCATCTGGTGTTAAAAATACCATCGCCGCCCACTTTTGTGAATCTGCATGAAATACTTGAGGAGGTATACCATCACTGTTACCAAAACCTGCTTGAAATACTCCACATATAGAATATGTTTCAGCCCAGTTAGTAATTTCCATACCCATAATGGATTCTATTTTTTCTTTAACACCATCAAAGATAAATTGTTTACGTGTTCTCCAACCTACACCACCATGCCCATCAGCCCAATAGCTTTGTGATAAAGCATATTCTCTAACCATATCAGGATCTTCATAAAAATCATCGCATACCCATGATCTAGGCTTCATCTCTTTATTGTTTACTTTTAAAGAAGGTGATGTAATAATCCCCCAATCACCTTTATCTGGTGTTATATTTTTTTCAATTATATCCATATTAATTTAATTTGTTTTTAAAATACTTAATCAACATATGTGCCGATTTATAATTCGTTGCTAGTGGAATGTTATGAACATCACATAATCTCATTAACATACTAATATCTACATCATGAGGATGTTTGTCTAACGGATCTCTAAAAAAGAGTACACAATCAACTTCACCTTTAGTAACCATAGCACCAATTTCGGCATCACCACCCATTGGTCCACTTGCTACTAACTCGACTCTTAATCCTGCATGTTCAATCATAGTACCTGTTGTGCCTGTGCCTACAAGTTCAACATTTTTATTTTTAAAAAAGTCTAATCTTTTCATAACAAAAGAAACCATATCAGCTTTCTTACCGTCATGAGCTATTACTGCTATCTTCATGTTTCTTCTTTTGCTTTGGCTAAACTTTCTAATGCTATATCTATATGTTTAGCGTAGTCTTTATTTAATTTGTAAACTGGTTGTTGAATAAGATAATTTACTATAAAGCTATAGAATAATTCTACCCTATCTCTTGCTTCTGTAATATTTTCTTTAGTTGGATTTAGGCCCCCTTCTATCATGATTACCTCTTACTACGTTTAATATTAATCCTAACCATGTATTTCCTCTGTACCTTTTTTTACCTTCTATGTTTAGAAGATACTTACTTTTTGTTTTCATAATTTTCTTTTCTTTTATTTATTTCTGCTAATTTATGTTCAGAATCCATGAATTCGCTATTGACATAATCCCACAAATTTAGATTGATTAAAAAGGGGTGCGGTCTTATTTTGGCCCACCTCTTGGCTTTTTGAAACCCCTTTGGGGAATATTCAAATTTTACTATATTTTTGTAAGAAGGTGTAAACCAGCGTCTTATTAGTCTAAACATAAATGATTTATTATTATATGTAAAAAACTAAAAAAGTTTAAGAAATTAAACTGAAAGTATGAAAACTACCACCATGATAGTAATGTATAAAACTGAACTTATGTCTTGTCTATTTTGTTGCTCCATATATTATTTATGGTAAAAAAGACTATAGTTTCTCTTTTTAGTGTTAACTAATTATTAACAAATTATTAATTATCTGAACACTGTAATATGACCAGCTTCTTGAACTATGACAGGAGAATCAGCCTTTTTACCTTTTACTTCATAATAGTAAACACCATCAGATACTAAATAACTTCCATTATTTACACTCCCATTCCAAAAAGGGTAATCTTCAAAGTCATTAGCATTACCAGCATAAATATTTTGGCCCCATCTATTAAAGATTTTAAACTCTACGTTTTCCCAACAATTTAAATCATATATAATTTTCCATACATCATTTACTCCATCGTTATTAGGTGTGAATGTATTAGGTACATATATACTTTCTTCTCCTAGGCAAGGGTAACCTGGATTCTCAACACAAGGTAAACCTGTTATACAATCTATTAGAGTTTCTTCTGTAATATATTGGGTAAGTGTGTCGGTAATGTATATAAAGTTGTCCAAGTATAGTGTGTCTGTGCCGTATTCCGTGATATAAAGGGTGTCAGTGATGTAGATAGTTTCTGTAAGGTATATCGTATCCGTAAAATTTTGAGTGATGTAGAGAGTGTCTGTTGAAAACTCAGTTTCTGTAATATAAATAGTATCACAAGGCTCCTCTTCATTAATTTGACAATCAACTCCAGTAATCATATCAAATACAAAGTTATTATTACCAGTAATTATTTCATTAGGTACACTCGTAATTGTAAAGTAATTACCTTGCCCTGCTGCCCATGTACCCACACCATTAATCGTCCCACTCACGGTGATTGTATCTCCAGGTTGAATCCAAACTGCTAAATTAGAAACACCATTAAAGCAATTAAATGTAGTACCTAAAAAATCACTAAGGCAAAAATAGGTAACTGCTTCTGTACCTATATTTACTAAGGTAGCTTGATAAAAGTATGAAGATAAAATTCCTGCATCAAATACTTCACACTGCTCCTCAGAAATAACTAAATCAATTATGATAGGATCTGGGCCAACTGAATATACACAAGTACCGTTATTTGTGGTTGCATCTTCATCATAGTTAAGTGCTATAGGATCAGTACACCCTGGATAAGAGTATGCACAAGTAACTAGAAAAAGACCAACTAAGGTCATGACTAAATGTTTCATTAAACAATAAATTATTTTGATTTACTCCGCGTTCAGAGTTATTTGGACAGCATATCCCACATAGCAGGATATTCTTCTTTGAAGTCTTCTCCGTATGTTTCATCCCAGATTCTAGCAATTTCTCTCTTATCTGTTATCTTTCGTTGTCTTATGATTTTAGCAACAGCTGGGTATTGAGATCTAAAATTTTCACCATAAGTCTTTTTCCACATAGCTTCCATATCTTCTTCTAAATGATGTTCATGTCTATGTTTACCATCAGAATCTTTAGTACCATCTTGTGCAGATGATAATTCATTAAGAGATTCTAAAACTTTACTGTTCTTTTCAATAGCAGCTAAGATATCTGGCATTTGTCTAATTGATATACCACTAAATGTAGGCTTTTCAAAATATTGTGGACCTCTTGATGATCTACTTGCATATTTGTTCTTTAAAGAAAAATGATCTGCAAATACTCCACCTGGTAAATTATAAATTATAGTTCCTTTAGGAAGAGTTACATTTGTAAAATCTCCAATCTGAGCACCTTTAATATCTTTCTTTAATTCATATTTTCTATCTTCTAAAGATTCTATTCTTCTACCACTTGTACCGGAGATCATATCGGATCTTAGTTCATTAATTGATTCTTTAACAAATACAATAAAAGATTCTCCTGCTGAATTAGGATCTTCTAATTCTTTAAAATCTACATTATATTTTTTTAGTATCTTTTTAGCATCATCCCATTGGTGTGATACATAAGAATAAAGAATAACTGTATTTTCATCTTCAGGATTAACACCAGCTTTTTTCCAAATCTTTTTCGTATCATCATCAGCATCATCAAGCCAATCAATTTGAGATCCTTTCTTTTTTAAATCTCGCATTGCCTTATCTGCATCAGGTGCCTTACCTTCTCTAATCATTCCACCATGATCAAATTGAGATTTATTAACCATAAAGGTTTTACCATCTTTACCTTTTAGTTTTAAAACATAGCCATTATTATCAAGTACTTCTACAGGACCACCCATATACATGATCTTGGTACCTTTTTTGATTTTCTTAAAATCTTTAAGGTCTATCTTTTTCATATAGTCCTTTTTAAATCCTTCGTATGTTTTAAAGTATTTCATAGTTAAGCCATTCTGTGTTTGTCAATTCTAGCCATGATCTTATCCTTCTTGGCCATTAATTTAGCATATTCGGTTTCTTGCTTCATCATAGTAGAACCATACTCATCAGCAATTTCACCACCTTCTGGTTCAGCTTCTTGTTCCATGTCTCTAAGTGTTTGAGACATTTCATCACGTAAATCTTTAATCTGTTGGTCTATATCAAGCCTAGCATCTAATAAATCCATATACTTATCAAAACTTAGCCTACGTGATTTTGCTTTAGCAGGTTTAAATTTAGGTAAGTTTTTTCTAGTAGCTCTATATGATACTAATACAGGATCATTTAAATCTGTTGCTTCATTAACTCTATCATAAAGACCTGATTTAGAATTCCATGTCCAATCTTCTTTATCAAAGTCCTTAAGCTTTTTTGCCTTTTGGTATTCTTCAGATGATAAATGATCTTGTTTAAGATTTATTTTACGACTTTCATCATAACGAACAATATCAGAATACTTAATTTCATGTTCTTCACCGTCTTGGTCTAATCCAAAAATAACTTTATCTTGCCACATATCAGCATTATCATCATTACCATTATTAGGATTATAGATAATATATTCTTGACCGTTACCTAGTTGAATCATACCATCATCCTTTTTCATGGCTCTCATTAATGACTTCTTATTGAATTTACCTTCAGTAATTGTTGATTCAAAAGCTGAACCGACGTCCTTTCCATTAAGAACATCCTTACATGCTTTGTTAAATTGCTTCAACATTTTAGTAGCGGCTCCTGCTTCACCATCCTGCATTAATTCAATAGCCATATCCAAATGACTTGCTATATCACCAGCATATTCATCATCTATTCTATCAAATTTATCTGATAGATTCATTAGTTCATCTTCACCAACTTTTTTAGTTATCTTTGTACCTATTTGTAATAAAGGTTTTAAACCTCTTGCCAATCTTTCATTAACTACAGATTCACTAAATAATCTCTTACCTGTTTTATCTTCTAGGTGTAATAGAGCTTTAGGATATTTCTTTTGCATAACATTGAATGTAGCAGGAGCAACATCTGGAGTAGATACTGGTTCTTGGTGTATTACCTTACCGTCCTGTACAACTACAATTACTGCAGGATAACTTCCTTTCTTTGCAGCTCTATGGACTGTAGATAGTTTAGCTTCAGTTAATTTTTTACTTGCTAAATCTTTATCTCTTTTAGAAACATTATCTAAATAAGAACCGTCTCCCCAGAATTTAACAACCAATTCAGTTTGAGTAGTTGAGTACATTCCTGGTTTGTAAACTGCAATGTCTCTTAGGTTTTTATTAGAAGCAATCTCTTTCTTCATGAAATCAAGTGCTTGTTTTTCGCTTCTGAATTTTTTACCTTGAACTATACCGTCACTAAAAATAACTTCATATTTTTCATTAACTGCAGATAATTTTGCTTCATTTAAAAATTCAGAATGGGTTTTAAAATATTTCATATTTTTTATTTTATTCCTTGATCTTTCATTTCTTTCTTAATGTCATCATGAAAGTTCTTTATGTAATCCTTAGCACCTTTCTTATCACCATCTTCTATCCAATCAATCGCAATGCCTAAGTTTCTAAAAGGTGTATGATAATTTACATCTGTAGCAGAATCAAATAATTTGTTTAACATCTTAATAGGAGTTTTCTCATTGACCTTTAATCCATATCTTAGCATACCTTCATAATCAAAATCATTTGACCACATATCACCAGGTTTAAATTTCTTTGCCTCAGTTAATGATTCTTTCATTATCTCAACATAGTTTTTACCTTTCTCAGAATAGATTGACTTAATTTTAAATTCCTTCTGTCCTTTTGTATAATATGCTTTAAAGAATAAGTTATTATCTAATTCTCCAAAGAAATGATCAGATTTGCCAATAAAGAATTCTGCATTTGGGTAGATCTTAAGAACTTCTTCTTTTGTTTTAGCATCATTTACTTCTGTATCATATGAACTTACAAATTTAGCTTCATTCATGGATTCAAATTTATGTCCTACAATTATACAATTTGCAACACCAGGAAAGAATTCTCCTCGGTCTGTTTGAATTCTACCACTCGAACTTGATTTGTGAGGTTCTGTAAATCCTTTAACTGTAATTGCATCTCCTCTAAAGTCTTTAGTCTTATATGGTAATTTAACAATCTTTCCAGTTTTTTCATCCATTAATTTAGCAGCCTCAGTTAATGATTCTAAGTCACCTGTTGCTTTACTTTCGATGATTGTATCGAAGTCTTTAATATATTTCATATTTAGATTAATTTTTTTATATATTTAGGATACATCCATGTAATCTCCATGATCACCAACGATACCTTTTTTCTTTAATTCTTTACAGATTTTATCTAAAGTACCTGGCCCATAACCTCTGGGTAATTCTTCTTTGATACCTAATGACTTTAAAAGTTTTTTGGATTCATCATATCCTATTTTAGAATTATGATTTTTGCCTGGCTTACCATCATATAAGTATGTTCCATAAAACCTACCACCTTGTTCAGTATAGATAAAGTTTATTTCTTTAATCTTAAATGGTTTTCCACTACGATCTTTGTAGTTTACCGCTTCATTTATAAATTCATCAAAGTTTTTCATATTATGCTAATTTAGATTTACCATCCCATACCTTTACAATATAGTCTTTACCGTCTTTTTCTAAATAACGAGGATCTTTTTTAGTAGGTCTCATTAGTAGGCCGTGTGAGTTTGCATCTCTTCCGTTAACACCACCCTTACCTCTTTGCCAAGAAGAACCGCCTGAAAAGTAAGATGAAAATTGTCCACGATTATCTCGGTCATTTGGATCTAAACCTTTTTGCTTTAAGATTACTGAATGTAATTCTTTCCATTTAGATTTACCGTTCTTTTCAGCAAAATCTAATACCATCTTTTTAATCGTGTCTAAGTTTTCATTTACAAAACTTTCATATTCTTTAATATGTTCCATGTTTATCTTGTTTTATTATTTATTCTACAAAAATAAAGGATCCAGGTAAAAATACCTAGATCCTTTTTAAATTTACTTCTTAGTTACTAATCCTCTTAAGAGGTCCCAGTTCCTAGTTAAGAATACGCCAAATGCAATTCCTGCATAAATCTTATAACCGAATATCCACAAACCTAGACCGATACCTAATGATGCTAGTGCAGAAAATCCTTTTGTGTCAATCCAACTTACGACTTTTCCAAAAATTTCTTTAACTTTTTCCATTGTTGATTAAATTATTTTTAACTAAGCTATGCCAATTCTGCAGCAATTTGTTTAGAATGTTTACACGTTCCTCTAAATTTACCTGCAGGACAGTCACAACTTAATCGGTTACCATTTTTAGTAACAGTATATTTATTCCCAGTTGATCCTGTAACTTGAAATATTTCCTTTTTTATGTTATCATAAGGGTTTGTAACCTCAACATCATCAAAAGAAATATGGTCTTCTACAGGTATCCATCCAGGGAATAAGTATTTTTGCCCACCTATATTAGCAAAGGCAATTCCCATATGAGATACTAATTTAATTTTCTGTGGCATATTTAACCTTATCTATATTTACTTCTCTAATATCAAATGATGCAAAGGGTGTGCTATGTATTTTCTCTACTTCACACCTTTGTGCAGGGTATTTTGATTTTTCTTGGTTTGCAATCATTTCAGCTTTAGATACCGCATGCTTATCAGTTTCGGCATCTATGTAAATTGTGTATGTTACTGTATATCTGCTCATCGTATATTAAGTTTATTAAGTTGATCTAAAGTACCTTCAAATCCAGGTATGTCTTTTTGTGGTTTACCATGATTAGCAATTCTATTCATAAGATCATTAATCTCATCTCTGCTTAACCATCCTACAACATCATCATGGTGATCAGGGAAGAATTCTTTAGTTACCCATTCTCCATCCGAATCAAAAATACCGATCTCAAATGATAAGAATTGATTTATACTGGAGAGGTCTTCTCTAGGATTACAGTAAATACCTGAACCGGCAGATACAGATAATTTTAGTCCGTTTTGAAAATGAGTGGTAGATCTGAATCCACCTAATGCATCTTCTCTTTTAAATATAATGTTATGAAAGTTCATAGTTCTCTTCTTTATTAAATTGATTTCTAATTTCCGTTGTCAGCATTTCAGCTGTAATTGATAAATCCTTACCGATGAAGTCAACATCATGCTCTCGGTATTCATATCTGAAATGTTCATTGCTTTTTGCAGCAACAAGATTTGAAAGTACCTCTTTCAGATCATCGCAGTACATAATCATATCACCTAAGATATTTTCAATTTCAAATACCTGACCACCTTTAGGCTTCCAGTGTGGAGTTTTTGTGTCAGAGTAATTTTCGTAGTACTGTGTGTGAATTGTAATTGTAGCCATAATTTCCGTTTTTTAATTGTTTTTATATAATATAAATATAATCAATTTTGTTGGGAATTGAAAATATTTCTAGGACTTTTTTCAAAAAGTTATTAACAATTTAGATATCAAAGTTTTCTTGGATTTCTTTAATTAAAGTTTTAAGCTCTTCTTTGTTAAGAGCAATATGAGTAAAGAAGTCTCCTTGGTCTCTCAATGTTAATTGAAGTTTCATACCTTCCTTTCCTCCACTGAATCTTGTTAATGACAATTCAGTGTTTTCCAATTTACCAGTTTTAGTACTGTGGAATTTTCCTTTAAGTGTGTTTAATTCTGTTGACATAATTTCCGTTTTTATGAGTTAAGGACGAATGCTTTACTCGCCCATGTTTTAGAGTTTACCGATCTATATTGATCTTGACTATACAGATTAGTGTTGTAATACATACTGTTTATAGTTCCTACGGTTAAGTCAGCCAAGATGCTTTCGTCGATTAACTTTACCTTTTTACCGGTCCTTGAGAATATAGTTAGATAGAAGTCAGATCCTTCTGGTTGAAATTGTACGGTTTGTAATGCTCCTTTCTTGTAGCCACTAATAATTGATTCCTTGTATTTCATTAGCCTTGGATTATCAAAGTCTCTTGCATCTACACAAGTCATACCTAATTTAGTCCTTGTTATGAATCTGAATTTACCGCTTGTGTATTGGGACAGTATGTCTACTGCCATGATTTCAGTGTCCTTTAGTACGATTTCCTTGTTTTGTAACTTTTCCATATTTCCGTTTTTAATTATTGATATAATTAAATATAATCAAAATAATTGGGAAATAAAAATTTTTCGTAGACTTTTTTCTCTAAAGTTATTAACAAGTTATTAACAATTTCAATAACCCATTATTGCAAAGAATACTACAGTTATGATTCCTCCACCGATTAATACTTTCCAGTACCATGCTTCAACCCAATCATCTTCATAAACTACCATGTGAAATACAAAACTTAAAAGTAAAATAAATAGTATGCCAAAGAATTCTAAGATCATACTTCCTCATTTTTAAGCTTTGGCCATTTTTTTAATAGCATTGTGCATAATTCATATTCTTCCCTTTCTGTAAAAAGAACTAAGAATGCTTCGGCTGCTTGGTATGGAGGTACATCAGGATTATGATCTTCAGGTACTTTACCATCTAAAAGCTCACATACACTTAAATCGGTTAAAAGAGTTTCTGTATCATAATTAGACATACCCACAAGGAAGTCTTGTAGGTAGTCTTTTGGTATGTATTTTAGATTCTTCATATTATTTAGAGTTTTCCATTTGTAACATTCTCATAGAACATTTGTAACCTCTTCCTAAAGAATCTTTAAAATTAATTGGAGCCTTTCTTGCTCTTGTATTGAATCCTGTTAAGGTATAAGATTTACCTTGAATTGTAATTTGATCGCCTACAGATAAATGATCCATGCCGTGGAATCCTTTATGGCGGTTCCAATCCATTGCTTCTTTTGTAATTGCTTCTCCACCTTCACTGATAGTATTTCCTTTTAATTTAAAGGTTACCTCATTTCCAGAGAATGATGCGTTACCTGCATGTAATTTGATTCCAAATTGATTTTCTACAGCTTTAAGAGCATTGTCGATTTCAGTTCTTAGTACTTGTAGATTAGCCTTGTTAAATGTTGTGATTTCCGTTTTTACCATGTTGATTGTTTTTAATATAGTTTGAATTAATATATTATAAATATAATCAAAATAATTGGGAATTGAAAATTATTTCACAACTTTTTTCTCTAAAAATGAGAAAGTTATTAACAATTATAAGTTTTTGATGTAATTACTTAGTTTATCTGTAGGTAACCACCCTAATCTGTCTAAAGAGTCGTCATTTTCTCTTAGAGTTTCTCTATAATTACCAGGCTGATCAGGTAAATGAATTTTACCTACTCCAAATTTGAGCTTAAACATTTCATAAACATCATTTATAGAATAATTCATACCTGTTCCGAATTCCCACGCATCCTCATGTCTTTCACCTGATTCTAGGATTTTAATTAAACCATCTACGATGTCACTAACAAAGGTAAAATCTCGTCTTTGGTTACCATCACCCACAATTGTGATTTTTTCACCATCTCTTACTTGTCTTCTCCAAATGCCAGTTACTGCTGCCCAATCCCCATCTATTATTTCACCAGGACCATATACATTATAAAATCTGGCTATCTCTATGTGTAAGTCATATGTTTTTCTATACATTTTACATAACTCTTCACCTAAATACTTAGATGTTGCATAAGGTGATTGATATGGGTCATGCCACCTAGACGAAGAGCCTGCATATATTAACTTCACATTGTTCTTTTTAGTAAATTCTAACACTTTTTGAGTTCCTATTGTATTTACCCTAAAAGTTTCATCCGGGTTAGAAAAGGATGGCTGAATACGACTAAGACCTGCTAAATGAAAACAGATTTCAAAATCTTCCATGTTACTTTCTATCCATGTTACTATATCACCTTTATAATAAGTACACCCTTCAACATGATTAGATTCAGATCCACTGTCATAATTATCAATTGAAGATACTATGTAGCCTTTATCTAAAAGAGATTTAATTAAATTACTACCTATAAAACCAGCACCACCTGTAACCAACACTCTTGATTTAAAATCATTAGCCCATTCTTTTATTTTATTTTGTACACCGTTTTTAGTTATTACAAAATAATCAGATTCTTTATGAGGATTTTTTATAAAATGATCTAAGTCTGTGAAATTATCCCAGCGATAAAAATCATCATTCGGTGGTAATGTTAGTTTTGATGTCTCTGATATTTTGCATAAAAGACCTGGTTTGAGTAAAACATGAGGGTTACATATTACCCAATATGGTTTAGTAGGAAGTGCTTCAGTAATAAGATTCCATGCATTACCCTTTGTATTAATAACCTCTACATTTAAGACATAAGGTGAAGGGTTTTTAGATTTAAATCTTAAATTATTACTAGATTCATCTTCATTGATACTATTCATAATAATAACATTATCAACAGGATAATCTATACTTTCAATAAAGTCTTTAACTTCATCAAAATTTCCGTTATTTATCGACAAACCTAAAGCAGGTATTGCAATTAATTCTTTTGATTTTATTCCCATACCCAATCTTGTATTTCTTTTTTCCAAACCTGGTGATTTACGCCGTGATGTAATGTTAGCATATCTTTTCTTTCTACACCTGCATAATCTACCCAATCATTAGTTAAACTTTCAACAGTAGCCCAATCACCATTAGGTCCGTCTTTTAACTTTCTCATTTGGATTTTTTTATTTAATCTAGGATCTGCAAATGTTACCTTATCATTAAATACTTGGTTCATTATGCATTGATCAAACCAAGTAGTTTTAAATTGATCAAATCTTCTATGACATTCTTCGAACAAGGGTGCATGTTTCCTAGAAGCAACAAACCAACCTGCATTAAAGTATCTACCTTCCTCTAAACCATAGCGTTCACCTAATTTTTCAGGGTCATCATCCCTACAGAAATAAAGGTTATTTTCATCAGGGACATAATCATAAATATTAAAATCCCTAACTGGTCGCCAATCAGCATCAAAATACATAATTCTATCAGCATTAGGAAAAATCTTAAACAATAAAAATTTAATACACGAAGACTTTTGTGCCATATCCAGTTCCCAACCAGGAGAATTTGCGTATTGAAGAAACTGTTCGCCCAATACGTAAGTTTTAAGACCTAGGTGTTTCTCAACTTTTTCTGCACTCCATTTTGCAAATTCTGAAAACTCATCCCCTACTCCTATAGTTACTGCTATCATATTTTGTTATCTATTATAATTAGGATTTTCTATTCTACCAACTTTCTTATTATTAAGAATGTTTAATAATTCATCAATACCTTCTTGAAATTCTGCTTTTTCTTTGCCAGTAGGATACATATAAATTTCATCACCGAAGCTTAGTTTACCGGTTGAATTTGATGGTGAGCATCTAAGATACCATCCGTGCCTTGGTGGCATCATACGAGTTATTGCATACCATTGTTTATCATTCATTTGTACAAGAAGACCTTCTACTTTTGTAGTACTCTTCATTGCTTTTGTTTTAATAACTTCAATCATAGTTTTTTTTAAATTAATTCTAATTCCTCTTGTCTATCAAAAGGTAAATAATTTTCCAATAATGTATTATGTTCTTCTCTGTATTTGAGTACAGCAACTTCTTTACCTTTTGCTTCTACCTCGATATCTACTGCATGGCCGTAATCATTGATCTTTTCGTATACAAAGTCAGCATGAGCTTGTGCTTTACATTTAGGATCCTCGAATGTACGACGGCATGACGAATAGTGAAATAATGGTTTTATGTTATGATGATGCCAGGTACTCATTGCCAATTCAAACGCCTCTTGCTCTGATAGGCCACCTGGTTGAAAACGGTGATGATGAAAATCGAATGTAATAGGAACCTTTACTGCCGAAAATATACCGTCATGAAGATCTTGTACAGAATACATACTCCCTTTGTCATCATTCTCTACAACCAACCTGGCTTGAGCAGATTTAGATAGATTGAGATAATTAGATGCCCATCTACCCATAGTAGCCATCTTGTCACCGTATACACCATTACAGTGGATATTGATAGGATAGAAGTGAGATTGTGGAAGACCCATAAGATCCATGATCTCTGCTGTTTGGTTTAGTTCTTTTTGTGTTTTTTGAACCAATACAGGATTAGGGGAACCTAGTACATTGAAAGGGCCTGGGTGAAATGATAATCTCTGGCCATATTTTTGAGCCAGTGTACCTGCACCTTTTAGAAGTGTAGATATCTTTTGAAAATCTGGCAAATCTTTGAGCTCGTATTCTGACATCCAAGGAAACATATCTGATGACATGCGGTATACCTTGAAACCGTTCTTGTCATTCCATTTGATAATCTCAATAAGATCTCTGATATTTTGTAATGCCAAGCCACTGACGTGATTCATACCTTTTTGTTGAAAGGTAATCTTTCTACAGGTTCGATTGACTGTAATAGGTTTGTTACGAAGATTTAGATTGATACAACAGTATCCTAGATTGGTTTCCATATTGTTTTATTTTAAAAAAATATAACAAAAATAATTATAAAATGAAAGCATAATTAGAATAATAATTTAAACATTCTATAAATCCATACCCAAAGACATAAGCTTATACTTAATATTACTACCCATCCTATGATAAAAGTCCAATTATATTTTTTATACCATTTCATATGTTAATTGCTTAAAGGTGCTTTAATAGATTTATGACTTTCGTAATCTAAAAGTTCGTATGCAAATTCACCGTTTGTAATATCCGATGCAACTATATTAAGTTCAGGTAACATAATTGGATCTCTCTTAATTTGTTCTTTTGCTTGCTCTATATGATTTTTATATAAATGTACATCTCCTAGATTTCCAATTAATTGATCAGGTATCATATTTACCTCATGTGCGATGATCTTTAAAAGTAATGCATAACTTGCAATATTAAATGGAAGACCTAAGAATGTATCAACAGATCTTTGATTCCACATTAAAGAAATTGACCTGGTTGGTATTTCATTATCATCCATAAAGTCTAAAGTATTTATCATACCTAAACCGTTACCGTCGTATGGCTCATCAGAATATAAAGCCCACCTTTCATGGAAGCTTAGTTCTTTTGTGTATATTTGAAAACCGTAATGGCATGGAGGTAAAGTCATTTTATCTAATTCACCTACATTCCATGCTGATACCATTAACCTTCTACTATCTGGATCAATTTTTAATTCATTGATTAGATTTTTTATTTGGTCTTCTCCATCCCAATCTCTCCATTGCTTACCGTAGATAGGACCTAACTCACCCCACTTCTCTGCAAATACATCATCGGACTTAATCTTTTCAACAAACTCTTTTTGTGATAATGAATGGTCATGGGGTGGATTGCATTCAATATCTGCATATCGTTTATAAGCATCGCCATTCCAAATGTTACAACCATTATCAACCAAGTACTTAATGTTGGTATCTCCTTTTAAGAACCACTTTAGTTCGGTAGCAATTGTTTTCATTGGCATTCTCTTTGTAGTTAAAAGAGGAAACCCTTGTGACATATCCCATCTGATAGTATATCCAAAAATTGATTTTGTTCCTGTACCAGTTCTATCCTTTTTATCTTTACCAAAATCTAAAATAGTTTGCAAAAGCTCCTGGTATCTTTCGTCTATTGTAAAATCTTTATCTAAATCCATTTGTTCTTTTTAAAATATAACCACATTCCTAAAACCGTTACCGCCGTTAATCCAGAAAATACCCAAAATCCATTGTCATCTGATATTAAAGGTACATCATCAAAATTCATTCCCCATAAACCAGTGTAAAATGATAAAGGTAAAAATATAGTTGACCAAATAGTAAGAATGTTCAGTCTCCTATTCATTAACTTATCATTTCTTTTATCTAGCATTGCTTCTAACAGTAAATGAATTTCTAATAGCTCTAATTCATTAGCCTTTAAAAGTTTTTTCTTTAATAGATAAAAGTCATCTGTATTGATTTCTTTACCATCAAAAATTAAATCCTCAAATGATTCTAATTCTTTTTTGTGTTGTTTGTCCATAAGTCTAAAGTCCAAAGTAATGATTCAATAAAATATAAAATTCCTACAAGAGCCATACCATAATGGGTCCATGTTCCTTGATGACCATAAGTAAAATCTTCATAGATCGAAGGTACAGCAGATAACATAATAGAAATACTAAAAAGTATTTTTACATATTTGTTATTTAAAAAGTTTTTCATAGTAAGTGTGGTTTTGCTTCATTCTGTCCAGCATTAGTAACTTGTACATACTCAGGAAAAAATGATTTAATTTCTTTGGCTCCTGCATATGATAAAGCAGATCTTACGCCATCGGTTAAACCTTTAATTATATATTTGACACCACCTTTAAATGGAATAATTGTAGATTCTCCTTCTACGTTTCTTTGTGCTTGCCCATGAGTAGTCTTTGTTTCTAAAGATGCGGATCCTCTATATCTTTTATAAAGAGCATTACCTTTTTCGACCATTTGCCCTGGTGATTCTAAAGTACCTGCGAGAAGGGAACCTAACATTACATTATCAGCACCGACTGCTAATGCTTTTGCAATATCTCCGCTACTTCTAATCCCACCATCAGCCATAATAGGAACTTTTGCAAATTTAGATATTTCTTCAAGGCAAGTAACATTAGGTACACCAAATCCAGTTTTAATTCTTGTAGTACATAATGACCCACCACCAATACCTACTCGTAAACCGTCTGCACCTGCATCTTGTAATCGTTCGGCTGCCTCTGCTGTTGCAATATTACCTGCAATAATATCTACATGACTAGGTAAATTATCTTTACACCATTTTGTCATATCTATAACATTTTGATGATCACCATGTGCAACATCAATTAAGAGTACATTGGCACCTGCTTTAATTAAATTCTTAGCTCTTTTCTTATCATCTTCCTGAACTCCTATTGCAGCCATAATAGGAATAGCAGCAGACCATTTACCTGTAGCACTTATCTTTTCACAGAGTTTTTGAATTTCAGTATACTGCTCTATAATTTTATTAAATCTATGAATACACCCAACACCACCTAACTGATAAAGTTTAAATGCCATTTCACTTTCACAAACCGTATCCATAGGAGATCCTACTATAGGTATACTAATCGTATAATTTTTAGAAAGGTTTGTTGTGAGATCAATCGATTGTCTTGATTTAATATTAGAAAATGCTGGTACTAATTGGATGTCATCATATGTTAAGTATGTCATTCTTATTTAAGATTAGAATATTAATTTATTTTTATATGTAAAATATGTAAAAAGTTTAATCTTTAATCATATCTATCCTTTTTTAATTGTTAACATTCCTTTTGTACTACTAACTTTAATAACATCACCTGGTTCGATTTTTTTATTAAGAATCATTTCTGCTACAGGATTTTCTATTAATCGTTCCAATGATCTCCTCAGTGGCCTAGCACCATATTTAGGATCAAATCCTTGTTCTAAAATAATATCCTTAGCACCCTTAGATACTTTTAGTACATATTCTCCTACATCTATTAGATTCTCTGCAAGTTCTTTACACTCTTTATTTAAAATTGACATCACAGTATTTTTTGTAAGAGAATTAAAAACAATTACTTCATCAATCCTATTTAAAAATTCTGGTGCAAATTTTGCCTTGAGGGCTTTATTAATAATACTCTTTTCTTCTGCTTGTTCTTCAGCAACAGTTTTTCTACTAAAACCAATACCAGTTCCAAATTCTTGAACCTTTCTTGACCCTGTGTTTGATGTTAAAATAACAAGACAGTTTCTAAAATCAATAGTTCTACCTAATGAATCAGTTAAATAACCATCATCTAACATTTGAAGTAATACATTAAAGACTTCTGGATGGGCTTTCTCAACCTCGTCAAATAATATAACGGAATGTGGTTTTCTTTTCACCTGCTCTGTTAAAAAGCCACCACCCTCATGCCCTATATAACCAGGAGGTGCTCCTATTAATTTAGAAACAGAATGAGCTTCCATATACTCAGTCATATCTATGCGAATAAGATCTTCTTCAGAATTAAACATATAAGAACTTATCTCTTTGGCTAATTGAGTCTTACCTACACCTGTTGGACCTAAGAAAATAAAATTACCCATAGTCCTATTTCTCTTTCGTATACCTACTCGGTTTCGTTGGATGGTCATTGATATTTTATCAATAGCTTCACCTTGTCCCATTACTTTAGATGATAGATGCTTATTAATACCTAATAAGTTCTTATGTTCTTTATCTGTTATCTTTTCTACAGGAATACCTGTTGCTTTAGAAATTACATATAAAATATCATCTTCAGTAATTTCCATTTTCACTTCTGATAATTCAGCCTTCCATGATTTGTACTCTCTAGAAATTTTAGATTGAATATTTAAACAGTCATCTCTATTTTGCGCAGCAAGTTCATAACGTTGCGACTTTACTGCGTCCTTCTTTTCGTTTTGTTTGATTACTAATTTAGCTTCTAGATTTTTTATCTTTTTAGGAATCTTAATATGCTTAAGATGTTTATAAGAACCTACCTCATCTAAAATATCTACTGCTTTATCTGGAAAATATCTATCCATCATGTATTGGTCAGCAACCTTAACTATCATTTGAATAATTTCATCAGAGTAATTTACATTATGAAAATCAGAATACTTATGTCTTAAATGAGATAAAATTTCAACAGTTTCTTCTAATGAAGGTGGTTCAATTACAACCTTTTGGAACCTTCTATCCAATGCACCGTCAGATTCAATACTTTCTCTAAATTCATCAAAGGTGGTTGCCCCTATACACCTGATTTCACCACGGGCTAATGCAGGCTTAATAATATTAGAAGCATCCAAAGATCCTGTAGATCCACCTGCGCCCATAATAGTATGAAGTTCATCTATAAAAATAATTACATGAGGATTTTCAATTAACTCATCAACTATTGCTTTCATCCTTTCTTCAAACTGCCCTCGGTATTTTGTACCTGCAACTATAGTAGACAGTTCTAATGTATAAATAATTTTCCCTTGTAAAGTAACAGGAACATTACCTTCAATAATACGAGAAGCCAAACCTTCTACAATTGCAGTCTTACCTACACCAGGTTCTCCTACTAAAACAGGATTGTTTTTTCTACGTCTGCCTAAAATTTGTACAACTCTCAGAATTTCGTCTTCTCTACCAATAACTGGATCTAGTTTTTTATTTACTGCTAAATCAGTTACATTGGTTCCATACGTATCAAGGACTGTGAGACTATTTCCTTTTTTGATTTTACCTGGCTCTCTTTTAATACTTTCTTCTTCTGGATATATCTCTCCCATAGTTAAGTTTTAGATTTATAATACAATTATAACAACATTTATTACTTTCTGAAAGCAGTAATGTTTCTATATTAATTATACCTAAAAAAAGTAATTGGTTTAAGTTAGGACTTAATAGAAATACTTAATTCTGAAGTGCCTTTGATTAGGCGATGAATTAAACCTTTAGGAATATGAATAATTTTACCAGGTTGAATTTCTTGTGGTAATTCATTATCAAATTGAAATTGCCAATCGTTTTCATTAAGAGATTCTACAAAGCGATCTTCTTCATCGGCATGCCATTTATATAAATGATCTGGTGCAGTTGGATCAAAGTGCCTTAGGACGGTATCTGTTGAATACTGTTCTTCAGTAAAAGGTTTCGTTTGATCATCCATCTGCTCTATAACCTTTTCATTAGAGTGTTTACCACATTTACAAGATTTACATGCCATTCTTTTTTTTAATTTATCAGATACATAAGTTGGATACAAATTTGGTATCCATGCATGGATGAAAAGTACTAAAGAATAGGTCATCGCTTCACGCCAGTGACCAAAATATGTTAAGCCTGTATCCTTTAGATGTTTATTCATTTATCCCTTTAAAGATTTACATTTGCAATCTTTTATTGCTTATTCGTATATTCCAATATTAATACTACCAGGTTTAAATGATATGAGTGTGGCTCCAATTGTATCACCAATCTTTTCCCATGTAGATTTATTACTCATATAAGAAGATAACCTTACTTCATAACCATTACCTTTTTTCTTAACTGATTTAATTGACTTAGGAGAAATATCCATATTATCAATAGCCATTTCTAAATCATATTTAAAATCAGTAAAGTTACCTTTATAAGATTCAGTAACTTCTTCTGGTTTTTCATGAACATAACCTAGTTTATCCATTCTATCATGATCTTCCTGTTTCTCTGCTTTATAGCCTTTGCCAGTTTTTGGATCATACATCATATGAGGTTTAAAATCTTTTTCTTCATTAACAGATTCATTTGACATACTAATAATATACTCAACTTCACCCCAGATTCTTTGGATTTCTTCCATTAGTTTTTGCATCTCAGTAAACTCAGGCTTTACATTATCAGAACCTTTAGAAATATTTTTACATAATCTACCATTAGGATCTAATGACTTAGTTAACTTATAAATATTATCATTAGTTACATTAAAACCTAAGCTCTTTGTATATTGTTCATTAACCGATTCATCCATTATAGTTTTAGCCAGCTTTTTTACTTGTGCTGTTGATCTTATACCGTAACGTGATAACATTTCTTCATCACCGAATTCATCAATAAATTCTATCATATCCTTTACGGTACCTTTATCTTCAATGCCTTGAAACATATCCATTGTTTCTTGATCAGTTCCAAATATCTTTTCTAAATTATTATAAGCATCATTTACTGATTCTTTAACTACCTTATCCCATGCAGCCATAAAATCTGGTCCATCTAATTTAAAATGCCCAATAATATCAGCGATTGTATTATCCATTGACATTTGAATTTCATCTTCATACTTCTCTCCAGTAATAGCTTCATATTCATTACGGATTCCTTGTGCCAAAGTTTCCTCATCTACATAACGGCTATTTATATTTTGCCTTTTTAATGCAGCCAATGAATTCCTGAGGGAACCTACACCATTAACGCCGTATTTATATTTTTCAAATGTTTTAAAGTATTTCATATTAGTCGTTTTTGCTTTCATAGATAGTAACGTCAAAGTAATAATCTTTATCTAAATATTTTTTCCCATCTTTAAAAATGACGGTCATCATTCTATTACCATCTGTACTTATCATAGCCATTCCTGTTGTACCTCCGTCTTTATTAAGTAATATAACCGGTCTCTCTTCGGTTCCTATAAAACCGATTATCCATGGATTTTCATCATTGAAAATATCTACAGCATCCTTGAGTACTTCAACTACTTCTTTAGCACCCTCTTCCCAATCATCTTCTTCAAAAGCCTCAAAGGCCTCAAAACTTTCTATATCCGCTTTAGCTGCATCCTTAAGTCTGGCTTCCCAACCCTTATGAGTACCATATTGACCTAAGACTAAATTAAACTCTGAACCATCAATAGTTATAGTAACAGGATAATAAAAGTTCATTGTCTTTGGTGTCTTAGTTTCACCTTTGACATTGATAAACCCTGAGGATTTTACATCAATATTAGTTGAACCATCAAATTTTTCTTCATCTATATCAAAAACTTTATTAACAAAGTCTGTTGCCACTGTTTTAGAACCGTGTCTTCCTACAGATAAGTCAATTATTAATGCATTATCTGGTATATCATGTCCAGCATCATAAACTAACACTTCTGGTTGGTTATTGCTTGGGTTTTGTTTTGAATCAATCTTAACACTACTAGAGTCATCTTCGTAATGTTTAGGAAACACAACACTAATACCGTCTTTTAATTTATAGGGTTCTGAATATAAGGATAAATCATTACCATTTTCATCGTGAAAAAATAAATATACTTCATTGTCATCTACAATTACAGGTGATGAAACTTCATTTTTGTTAAAAGAAAGATATCCAATCGTTCCTACTAAAATCAGGACTAATAGTCCTATTATAATTTTTTTCATTTTATTTTTTATTTTCCAAATTTTGGTATTCTTCCAAATGACGCTTCTTTTAAAGCTTTTTGAAAATCTTCAGTGTCTGGAATTAAATCCTCAGCACTTAAAGCTTTTGCTCGTTTTGCTATAAACTTTGCAGCCTTTGATTGATCCTTTGCTCTGCCGTATGCTTGAATTGCATTTTTTAAATCTTCTAAAGTTTTGATAGGAAAGCTACCGTCAGGTAATGCTAATCCTTTACTTGCCATTTCTTTTCGTTGATCAGTATCATAGTTTTCCATTACTACTAATTCAACTTCGGCATAAGCATTTGATATGGCGTTTTCTAAATTATCATGTGCATCTTTTCTTAACTTAGTTAATCTCTTTGCTTCAGATTTAAATGTTTCTTTATCCGCATCAGTCTTAGCACTTTTAAACTTTAATAAGTTAGCTTTTAAGTCTCCTATTACTTTATCTAATTTTTTCTGTGCCATACTTACAGCCTTATCTCCTTTGCCTTCATTGACCTTTTCATTAGCCATATTATATCTTACATCTTCAATAAAATCATCTTCAGTAAAATCTCCATAATCATTAAAGAATTGTTTAGCATTTTTCTTTGCCATTCTTTCTAATGATTTAACATAATCTTGAGCATACCTTAAATTGGTTATCCCTTTCTTTATGGCCTTTTTTAATCCAGCATCCATTACTCTTGCAACGTCGTTCCACCCTTTACCTTCAGTAACTACAGATTCATAATAATCATCTTCCTCTTCCTCTTCTTGGTACCATGATTGGTTTGGATCATTTTCAGGTTGTTCTGTAAAGTCATGTCTTTTCCAATTATACCTTGGATCTTCTACTAAAGCAGGAAATAATGTTTTTCTCTTTTTATCTTTAGTTTTTAATTTACCAAAAGCTAAATCAATTCCTTTTTGTCTATCGGCATCATAACCATTCATAGTAGCAACAAGATCATAAAAATCCATTCCACCAAAGTTACCGTAACCGTCATATTTAGTTTCCTTCCATTTATTACCTTCGTTATCATACATATAGACATCAATGGTATTTTGTTTTTCAGAACCGATTTGTTTATTAGAATCCTGAGTCATCCATGAAAATTGGCCTTCGTTTAAATTATTAGACTTTTTTTCATTGATAAAATCAATTCTTCTTTTAATATATTTCATAATTATAAATATCTTTTTGACATTCTTTCCCAGTTAGGTAAACCTGCTACTTTAAAACCTGCGGCCTTAACGAAGGTCCTCATAGAAACATCATTAGCCTTTTTCATAAATTCATAAATTTCTTCTTTATCTTTCATTGGCATATCCTTAGGTTCTAAATAAGGTAACAGAGTTTTAATTCTTTCCATCAATGTTACATCATCTGGGTTAACATCGATTAGAATAGATCGTGAACGAATAGCGCCATCAGGATCGGCTTTATCTTTTGCAAGGTTAGATATAAATATTACTCTACCTGCAAAATCAAAGTATGCTGGAACCATTCCATTTTCTATCATATTAAATTCTCCTTCAGGATCCATTTCAAAATCCTTAGGATCAAATACTAATCCACTTTTCTTAAGATAAGATATTCTTCTTACCTTTTTTGTATCAAGCGCAGCCTTTAAAATGTTACGGCCATTCTCATCTCTAAATACAGCATCACAATCATCAAATACCAAAACTTTATTTCTATACTGAAACATTTTCTTAAACATCATAATTGTTGATACAGCACCTGAAACAATAATATAATCATCATCCTCTACAAGACCTTCATCCTTTAGTGCTTTCTCTACACTGAAAGTTTTACCTGTACCTGCTCTACCAGATATCATCAGTGAATTAAATGCCCCTGCGGCAACCTTTCTAGATATATCATAAATATCAGTTAAAGTTTCATCCAAGAATTTAACTTTATCTGCTAGAGTTTCTTCATTTGCTTTAACAGCAGTAGGCTCTTCTAATGTAACAGTTTCATTCTTTTTTAATTTAAGAATAGCTCCGTACGATATACCAAGATCTCTAGAGATCTTTGCGGCACTCTTACCAGATTTTAATTGTTTCATTACCATTTTCTGTTCTTGTGGTTTTAATACACCACGAGCAGCTTCATTAACAGATTCTTGTAAAGTTTCAACTTCTTTAACATATGCAGGTTCGCTAATTAATTTTGCAAATTCATAACATAATGAAGTAATAGGGAAATTATCACTACTCATAACAAAATCAGCAGTTCTTTTTGATGCATCAGAGAAATAAGCAAGATCACCAACAATACCAGGGCCTCTATTCATTCCTTTACCACCTACCCTAACAGCAGCAGTACCTTTTGCGCTATATAACATAACACCTTCTACGCCATTTGATTTAACACCAAACGGAAATATTTTAAAATCTAATTTAGTCTTCTTATTTAAGAAAGAGCAAATTATACTAGCGGCTTGTCCTAATTTAGTTTCGCCTACATCATCATTATAATTAAAAGAAGCTTCGTTTAATGAATTCTTAAAATCTCCATAGTTTGGAATAAATTTCATATCTTTATTTATTTTTATTGTTTTATATATTTACCAAGGGTTGGTTGACTTCAGACCAAGTTGCTTCCCAAATAAAGAAGGTCCATAACATGCCCAGAATCCTGTCTTATTAGGATCCATCTTTTTCTTTTGATCGCATTGATGCCTAGCCCAGAAACTTTTAGCTCTTCCTGGATCATCATTCTTAACCGATAATCCTGGATCTCCCCATTCAATTTTCTTTGCTACTATTTCACCAGTTTCTTTATCAGTTCTACCACTATTACGATAAACAATAAACTTCCTATTACCTCCTCTTTCTGGAGAATCAAGTTTAACTTTTTTAGTTCTACCAGATTTACGATCTTTATAGATAGCCTTCTTTCCTACTTCTAGGTTTTTTGCCATCCATCCACTCTTACCATTTAATATTATATTTCCTTTATCCCAATACTGTTCTACTTCTTCAAATAGTTTAGCATGAGCATCTGAACCTAAACGGAAAACAGTATCATCTAAACCTAATCCATTATCTATATGGTATTTAAGTTCTTCAGATACTTTATCAAAATCTTTAAAGCCTTTTACAAATTTCATATTATTTAGGTAGCCCTGTTGTTTTTAATTTCTTATCTTCACCTTTCTTTATTACTTCTTTAGCAATATCAGCATCAGCTCCATAAGAACCTTTAGGTCCATTCTTTTTAGGATCATCTAATGGCCTACCCCAAGTACCAGGTGCTTTAGTTAAAAATGAGTTAACTCTTGCATAACCCCATTGTTCTTGGCCAGCACCAGGTCTATGTCCACTTTTCCATGCAGCCATTCCTCTTCTCATTACTAATCTTAGTAAAGGTAATGATACACCAGTTTTTTCTGATTTGTTTTTAAGGCCGGTTTCTATACCCTTTCCTTTAATAGGTCCACGATCCCCACTTGCCTTTTCATCAATCCCTTCAGATAATCCATCTTCATATAAAGACTTTAACCAGCCATCTAAATCTTTATTAGGTTTAACTTTATCTTTAAATTCTTTATAAAATCTTTTCTTAAAATCAGCAAAGGTTTTTGCCTCCTCCATCATTATATGTAATTCGCTCATTACACCTTCATTGGTAACCATTTCATCTAATGATTCATCGTATAAATCATCAAATGCTTTAGTATGTTTAGATTTCTTTAGGAATTTTTTACCTTTAGTATCACCAGGTAATTCTTTGTAAGCAGAAGGATCGTCATCAGCTTTAGAAGACTGATCTTTCATTTGTTTTTCTTTGGCTCTTGCAGTAGAAGTTGATATGCCTTTATAGTAGCCATGGCCTTTGATTTTATCTTCAAAGTCCTCGTCTTTCTTTTCTGTAATAAATTGTTTGAAGTCTCTAATGAATTTCATAAAATTTGTATTTTTTTATTTATTCATTAACAAAAAGTAAATTATTAAGTACGTAAGTCCTCTATACCTAATTCTTTATTAATTAGTTTAATGATTTCTTCGTTTCTCCTAACTGAACCAAAGATTTCCCAATCAGGATCAGTTAGAATAGAATTGATTTTACTGGCAAGGCCTGTCTCTAAGATGAGAGCATCAACCTTGCCAGTATACCATTTAGTAACATTGTCTATACCACCAGATTTATACCAATCTAAAACCTGTTGATTATCTATATGTCTCTTATGAAAACCCATTATTCTGCGATAGGACCTTCAACAGTTACTTTATCTATTTCTTGTTGAAGCAATGCAAGTTCGGCGTGATTGTCTCTAAGAGCTTGGTTATCTTCCTGTACTTTTTGTACTGCCTCGGATAATGATTCACCTACATTTGCCATTAACTCAACAAATGATTTAGCTTCATAAAATCCAGTTCCTGTCATCTTTGTAACCATTTGCCAAAGAATAGTAACACTTGTAGATCTTACTGGAATTAATCCTTTAAATTCTTTTTCTTTTACTAATTCTTTTGCTTCTCTTAAATTATGATATAACATAATTAAACCAGTTGCTGTAGTATGACCCCATGGAGCATCTTTCTCTAAGAACTTAAGAAGTCGATCAAAAACTTTTTTTGTTTTAAAATCAATTTCATATTCTCTTACTTGCATTTCTTTAATTAGATCTTCATTAATCTTGTCTAATTCAGCTTCTCTTGCTTTTAACTGCTCCAACGTTTGTGGAGCTTTCTCTGTAGTCATTTCTACTACTTTAGTTTCAGTTTCTTTACTCATCTTTTTTGTTTTTATTTTGTGTTTGTTCTGATATAGGATTAGGGTTAAATTCTTTGTTTACGTGATTACAGTTTACACAAGCAAGACTATCCATCGGTAATACTCTATCTTGATCTTCACCTGTTAAAAACCTACTAATTTTTCTTAAGAAGAAGATAGGCTTAAATGTTTCACCACCACAATTTTCGCAAATAATTGGAGTAGTGCTACTTAAATCTAAGTTTGATGTATTTATTGGTTCTTTTTGCATTAGGGCATTAAATATGTTATCACTGCGCTGATTCCTATAAAGCCTATAAGAGCAATGATTCCTATAAAACCTATAAATGCACCTATATAACTACTTTTCAGTTGTTCTTTAGATTTTCCTTGATTTTCCATAATAGTGATTTATTATTATATAGCTTTTTTAGTATTAGTTTAAGAATGTTCTGATGTAATCTAAATCTTTTTGTGTATCTATACCTTTATATAAACCTAATGCTCTAGCATAATTAAAACTGATTCCATTATCGCCCCATCTTATCTGTTCCAGATTTTCTACTATTTCATTAGAGGTTTCAATCATAATGTTTTTATCAATCTTTTCTGTCATTACCTTACTAAATCCGTAAATTCCTATATGCCTTTTAACATATAGTGATTGAGTAGTAAAAACAGGACTCCTTGTAAACATTATTATTTTATTATTATCAAGTAATGCCTTTACTGTATTTCTGTCACTTGCTTGTGGTTTTGTTAATGAACCTACTAACGTTGCGATACTAAGAGGGTTTTTCTTAAGTATAGAAATTAATAGATTAATATCATTTTCATTTATTATAGGCTCATCTCCTTGAACATTAATAACATATTCATAATCATCTTTATAGTGTTGATAAGCTTCTAACACTCTTTCTGTTCCAGTTTGATGTTTTATATCAGTCATCACAGCCTCTCCACCGAATAATTTAACAGCTGCCTTTATTGCCAAATTGTCAGTAGCAACTATAACTTTATCTGCATCAGATTTTTCAACAGCTTCATAAACCCACTGTATCATTGGCTTTCCATTTATATCAGCAAGAGGTTTACCTGGCAATCTTGTAGATCCCCACCTTGCTGGTATTACTGCAATTACTTTATTCATTAGTTATTAATCTTAAAGAATTTAGCAGGTGAACCAAACCATATTTCATTTGATGGTACATTGGCTCTTACCTGTGAGCATGCCCCAATAATACAATTATCTCCTATACTGAACCCAGGCATTAAACAAACGTTGGCACCTATTAATACATTATCACCTATTCCCTTTACGGACTTAACATTGCCTTCTTTTAGATTAGGGGTATCAGTTAATACAAAACCATACTTAATAGTTGTATTAGATCCAATGGTTGCATTGGCTGAAATAGTACAACGGCTTCCCATTGAAGTATTATCGCCTATTATTACGTTTTCTCTAATTTCGCAATAGGCGGTAAATTTACAATCTTTTCCTATCTTTGCACCACTCCTGACTATACAAAAAGGTCCTAAGTTTACATTTTCTCCGATTTCCACATTATTCTCAATATAGGCTAATGGGTGAATTTTAGCTGTTTTATGTATCATTTTTCTTTATTTTATTTATTTTATTTATTTTAATCATTAGGCAAACCTTTTAAATTGTTTTCTCTTCCTTTTTTCCATTTAGCCGGAATACCTACATAAACTCCTGGTTTTTCGGTGCTATTGGTTAATATTGCACCAGAACCTAAAACTACATTATCTAACACTTTACATGCTGGCTGAACAGTACAGCCTGAACCAAAGAAACAATTTTCTCCAATTATGACAGCTCCACTTAATGTTACATTATTTGCAATATGTGTATTTTTACCAACATTACAACCGTGACCTATTGCAGTTCCAGGTGCAATCATTACACCATCCCCAATTTTTGTCATTTCATTACATGAACCTCTCACAACAGAAACATTAGAACATATATAACAGTCCTTGCCTATTTCAGTTCCACCTGTTAAAGTAAGCATTACCTTTTTCTTTCTTTCAGTATCCCAGGTCCATAATAAACCTGTACTACCAATAATTGAACCAGACTCTATTGTTGCACCATCATTAATAATTGTATTACTTCTAATAATTACACCGGGTTGAATATTAACATCATTCCCTATCTTACAGTTTGTACCTATGATAGCACCAGGATATTGGCTACTTAAACTTTCGTCTATTTCAAATGTTTTATTATTACCAAACAAATGAGAAACATAATAAAATACTAATTTAGGGTCTTTAACCTTTATGTATGATATGTTAGGATTAGATTCATCAAAATCAAACGGGCATAATAAAGTTATATTTTTTTTATCTTTTACTAGATGAGGAACATTAGCATCAAGATAACATAAATCGTTATCTCTTACATAATAAATTAATGATATGTCATCAATACAATTATCAACCTTACCTGATAATTTATAATCATAACCTAAATTTTTTATATACTGAATTACATAATTTTTCATTCTATATTTATTTTTATTATACTGAGAGTGGCAGATTTAAGTTCGGACCATTAGCTAAAAATTCTCTATAGGGCATTACTGATAATTTTTTATCATTAAAAAATAACTTTGGAGATTCTTTACTACCTGTATAAGTATCAGTATTAAATATGTATTTGTATGATTCATTATTTAAGTCTAAATAATTTTTACATAAAGAAGCTAGCGAATTATCAGTAGAGCCAATACCAATTTCCTCATTTTTAATATGATTTATAATATCAGCTTCTGATTCATATGATAATGCAGATGGCGTTCCACCGTTCCATATAGTCTTTATTCCTCTTATGCCTAAGTCTTGAACAGTTCCAGCTAACCCATCAAATCTAGTTAACCTAACACCAACAAATATTTTTTTATATACCTCATTTAATTCACGTTGACTAAAGCTAGGAAATCTATCACTATCAGGTAAACCTTTGCTTAGACTTTGATTTATTGGGTGGCATGCAGTAATCAATTTAAGATGAGGAAAGTTTTGTTTCATTATTCTTTTTATTATATGATAACCATAATGATTGCTATTTGGTGAATCCCCATAAAAGTATACACAATTTCCTTTTTTGTTTGCAGTAACATTAGGTGGTATACCCATCGTCCTCCAAGGGAATTCAATATATTTAATACCTAACGTATCTAAATACATACTCATGAGCTTGGAAGTAGAAATAAAATATAAATTTTTTCTATTCTTAATCCATGCTAAATTATTTTCGATTGGTCTAATGTCATTATTTACAATCATCACAGCCAGACCTTTATGCATAGTGGCTATTTCTGTAATAGATCTAGTTGAAAAGAAAAAAGCAGGTTTAGTTGGATCATAGTACGGTTTTAAAAAATTAGATTGATTTTCTTTATTGTTAAAATGAGAAAAAGAATCTGGGAAAAACATTTGATCTATTTTCTGATTTTTCATTTTATAATTATTTTATTTTTAGAATTTATTATATTCATCTTTATTATTCTTCCTTACTTTTTTGTCCTAAATAACCACTATGATGTCTTTTAGAATATTCTTTCCTTGTAAATTTAATCTTCTTCATCGTTTCTACTACTAAGATATCACCCATAACAGTCATAAGAGTTGTTGATATTGTTGGAGTTAATCCTAATGGGCAAATTTCTTCAGTATCACCTATATGTAAACATACATTTGATTCTTTTCCTAATTCACTATTCTTTTTACCTGTTATACTAATTATAGGTATATTTTTAAAAAGGTTTCGTGATAATTGAATTAATTCTAAAATTTCTCTAGTCTTACCTGAATTTGATAATAAAATTAATACATCATTACTCTGTAAAATTCCTAAGTCTCCATGTTGTGCTTCACTAGGATGTAAATATACAGAAGGTGTACCTGTTGAACTAAATGTGGTTGAAATGTTTAATCCTATTTGACCAGCTTTACCCATTCCGGATATTACAACTTTACCACCGGCACTATGAACTTTATTTCTAATTATATTAACAGCCTTTTCATACTGATTACCTAAAGGAATGTTTCCTATAGCTTCGATTTCTTTTTCTAAAATCTTTTTAATACTTTCTATCATTCTATATTATTACTTTAATAATATTTGATTACATTTATCTTCAAAGCTTTTTGTTACTCTTCTTCCTTCAAAGTGATGGTATACTTTATTTTCATATGTTGTTCCTATACCAAACATGCTACCATCTGCAAATTTCCATTTAGGCTTTTCTACATGATTAGGATACATTAGTTTGATGGGTAAGTTTTTTTCTGAGGCTCGGTAGCTAAATTCACCACCTACATCCCATTGACTACTCCCTTGAAAACTAGGGTTTCCTAATTCTTCATATGTTTTTCTAGAAAACGCAATAAAGGCAGGGCTTGCATAATCTGGTGCATCCTTTATGTGATTAGGGTTTTGTGCCACTGAATAAAGACCTATATTATTTAAAGCCCATTCTCTTGCATCTTTAATTACATTTTTTTCTAGAGGAATGCAATCAATGTCTAATACAATTGCATGATCCCAATCATTATTTCTTAAGTACTCATCTATTGTATGTGCATGCCCGCCCCATACTTTAGGTTTAATTTGAATAATCTTTTCTCCAAATTTTTCAAGTACCTTTCTTTGTCCTTCTACTACTACGTTAGGTATGACTTCATTATATGCTGTTATTATCATAGTCTTTTATTTTTTATGTAACCAACTGGTGTTTATTTGTTTAAAATCTTTATTAAAATATTCGTTAACTGCTGTTTGTACTCCTCTTGATGTTGTATAATCATGACCTGCAATAGTTCCACCAACCTTTACTTTAGGATACCATGCAACTATATCTTTTTTAATATCTTCGTATTTATGACCAGCATCTAACCATACAAAATCTAAACTATTATCTTCATACATAGAGGCGGCATCCCACGATAAGGATACAATAGGATTTATTATGTCTTTTACTGGTTCAATGTTTTTTATAAATGTATCATATAAACCTTTCCTATCTGCATATAGTCTATCAGGGTCTGTCCCCCAAAGATCAACACAATCAAATTTTATATTTTTATTAGAATTAATTATCTCTACTGCTAAATACACCGAGCTCATACCTTTCCATGATCCAACCTCAACAAAATGAGAATTATCATTTGCCTCAAGAACTATTTGAGAATAAATGTCAGGATAGTTAAACCAATTTTCTCCACATGTTTTGTAAAAATGTTCCATATTTTTATTTTTGTTATCTTTTACCGGTTGGTTTTAGTTTGTTATAACCTCCCATAGGAGCAACGTAATAAATTTCATTAGTTACTTTTGTTTTATTTGTTTGTGATAATGCTTTTTCTAAAAAATTCCAATCTGGATTTTTAGCAGTAACATCAAACAACCATTTATGTTTTAAATATAAAGAAGTCTTTATAGCAAAATTACATCCTACATTTCCACTGTATAATCTACTATCTTCTACTCTTGGTATTACTTTAGGTGGGTAAAAAGGGTTAGATGCATCTTGTGACATTCTTAATACGACTATATCATAAGTATCATCTAATTGTTTACTAAACCCTTCATTAAGGTAATCATCATCATCTAAAAAAATTATCCAATCGCTATCAATTCTAATTTTATTTAGTCCATCATTCCTATTCCCAACACCTCTCCCATCTTTAATCTCCCCACATATTAGAATATTGTGGTCAGTACATTCTCTTTTAATTGACGTTACTGCACGATCCAATGTGTCACGATATAATGTAGGTATAATGTACTCTATCTTCATAATTTAATATTTTGCTTTCATGGATTTACTATAATCTCTATATCCACTTTGTATGTCACTATAGCTTCCTCTTTGCCAAGCAAGTGGTGGATTAAAAGCATATGCATTACATTTAGGCTGAACCACTGTGGCTAAATAACCATCAACTGCAGTATAAAACCAAGGTTCCTCAGCAAGAACAGAATTTATTGCTAAATCATAACAGCTTTCATTAATAGCATAACAAGTAGTAGTAATCATTCTTGCGCATTTTACTACGTTTTCACTAACTTTAGTAGGAATAAATTTACCACCTCTCTCTTCGTGCACACCACCAAGATATAACATATCCCAATCATTAGGAACTTCTTTTATTAATTCATTAAATTTATTTTGCAAATCTGGTATAAAATCACAATCATCTTCAATTATTAAAACATTTTTCCAACCTTCTGACTTTGCCCTTTTCCATATATTTACATGACTTGCCATACAACCTGCTGCACCGATCCACGATGCCCGTTTAATTTTATTAATACCTGCATCTTTATCATCGACATGTTTCCATCCCATAGGATTACCATCAACAGCAGACATTCTTTCTACTTGAAGATTATTATCAGCCCATTGGCGTTTTGATTCATTTAACCTGTCTGTTCTTTTATCTAGGTTAATACAAATAAGTTTATCAAAAAAGTTATTTAACATATAATTATTTTATTTGCCAGAGGCTTAGTGTTTTATCGGTATTATTATTATTACCCCATTTATATTCTTCTGTTGGTGATGCAATACTTTCCAATGGTTTATCCATTTTCCAAGGTGATAATGTAAAATTTTGTGGTCTCCAACCATTAAACTCTCCAATATCACAATTTAGTTCAATAGAATCAAAATGAGTAATAAAAACATATTTTATAGATGATTTATGTAAAGAATCTAATACCTTCATTACATATTTGTTTGGGAAGTGAACAAGAACATCCTTAAGAATAACTGCATCAATATCTTTACCTTTTATACATTTATCAAATTCAGTTATAACATCTGCTACTATAAAATCTACATTTTCAAGATTTTTGTATTTTTCTTTATTAGCTTTAATTAAATCTTTTACTATATCTACTCCTCTATAATATTTAAATTCACTAACTATTTCTTTCATCCAATTAAAATCACCACATGCAATATCTACAATATTATTAATATCATATTTTTTACATACTTTTGGTAATTCTGATCTAAGAATTTCAGTATTTTTTAAAGTTGAACCGGTACCTGAAACAGATTCCACTTGGCGTGTTGACCAACCTAGCTCTTCATATACTTTAGTAAACACCTCTTCTTGTCCTGCTTCTATATTATTAACTACAACTCTATTCTTTTCTTCTATCATCATTAAATTGTATTTCTTAATTTTCTACTCGCTTGAAAATGTTCAATTACTGGATTTATATTAGGGTACATTGCTCTCATACTATCAAATATCATTGTATATTCTGGTGGTAAATTTTCATCTTTAATTTTACCTTCGGCTCTCATTTCTTCAATAACCTTTCCTAAATTCCATTGTTCAAAGGTTTTAGCACCAGGCCCTTCTGCAATATTACCATTCTCCCATCTTTTACATAATTCCATTGTTTTTGAATTATTTTCTAAATAAATAGTTCCACTTAAACATTCATTTTTTCTCCATCTAAAATCTTGCCATCGTACAGCAACATCGCAATCATAAGTATCAAATAATGATGGATAAGAATGGATAACAGCATCGCTATCTACCCAAACGATAGATTTACCTTTATGCTTAATTAGCATGTCCTGCATAAACTTAGCTTTAAATCTAGTATTTGCTTGCCAGTCACCTAAATTAGGCACACCTACTATATCATAAGGTACCTTTAATCTTTCTAAAGAATTTCTAAGTTTAGCCGCTTCTTGTTCATACGGAGTATTAACCGTGTAATACGAAACTATTACATATTTTTTTTCGCTATTACGTATTATTGGATTTGATTGAACTTCACCTAAACTCGTTGCCTTTATATTAGATATCGCGGTAGGTGTTATTGACATTATTTTTACTTTACTTTTAGATTGATTTAATAAATTAATGCACTGTTCTATGATATATCGATAGCTAGAAACTTTATTATTGAAGCCTTGAGTTTGTGTACCATACAATTGATGGAAATGAGTTTTGTTGGGGGATGTATTTAAATCATATCCTATTAAATAAATTTCTTCATACCCTAAAAGAATCGCTAATTGAATGGCACAAAAGCCACTATTATTACCATTAGAAAAATTATCAACAGTTAATCCAAAACCAGTATTTGGTGTTGAGTGTGATAAAGAAGGTATAACTCTATTAAATTTATCTAAGTCTTTATATACAAAGTTATGTCTAACGTCAGTTACATTACCATCAATAACTTTCATATTGCTATTACCCCCATTAGTGTTAAGTATAAAATATGAGTATTGAGATTTTTTAATTACCTCATCAACAGTATTTATTTTTCTTTTAGGATCAAAGTAACTATAATCCATTGTAATAAAATATGTAGGGTTTGGTACAAAATTTACAGAAGCATTAACGCATATAGTATCTTCATCCTTTAAATCAGCTAACTTAACTTTATTAACCCCTGGGCCTCCACCAATAATAAATACTCGATGACTTTTTTTAGGTGGAATTATAAGAGAGGGATTTATAAGAATTGAATCTTTTATAGGTTCAACTACTCTATGTTTATTAGGAACTATACTATCAGTAGGCTTAACTTTAATTGTACGTACTCGTTTTTTAGGTACCTTATTAGGACCTCCGTTAGTAACAGGTGCAATTTTGACTTTACGTACTCTCCTTCTGCGCATTCTAAATAATATATGTTATTTTGTTATATATTTGTACTAAAAAAGGGAGGGTTTCCCCTCCCCTTTATAGGTGTTAAAAGAAGTAAGTTTACTTTACCTTTTCAATAACAGGCTCAGTTGAAGTTTCATTAACTACAGGATCTGCGGTAGTACCTTCAGTAGCATTTTCAGTTTCTTCTGTAGGTGGAATAAAAACTTTAATAGCTTTTGCAACCATTTCAGCGTCCTCTAATGTATATGCGCCTTTTCCTTGTGCAATCCTAGCAGCTTGGATTAAAACGTTAACCGCCTGTGCCTGGTTCATTTCTTGATTTTCTTGTGACATAATTTATAAATTTGTTTATTATTATATACCTTTAATTAATTTAGTTTCATAATATTTCAATATCATTCTCTAAATCTTTTTTGGTTGGTATAGTAACATATAGTATACCTTTTTCTACCTTAGCTTTAATTTTCTTTCTATCAAAGTCATCAGGTAAACCGAACCTTTTATTTAAAGGTGGTGTCCATGGATTATCTTCGCTTTCAATAACAACACTTAAGTCATTCTTAATAAGCTTAACTTTAATATCTTCTTTATCAAAGCCAGGGACTGGCATTTCTAAAATGTATTCATCGTCTTCTTTACTGAAGTGATATTCTTTAAAGGGATCTTTAATTTTTTCTAACTCTCCCCAAAACGGATGATCCTTTAGGATCTCATCAAAATTTGATTTAAATGTAAACATAGTTTAATTATTTTTAGTTATAACAAGGATTATTCCTTATTTAATTAATATACTGAAAAAACCGTGCCACAAGTAAAGTAACACGGTTTTTCGGAAATATTGTCATCTTTCTATGTTTGCCTATGTCAAAGTGTCAGGAAAATTTCTTTTTCTTTCCGCCATCATAAACATAAGCATGACCTTCAGTTAATAGAGTTTCATTAATATCCCATTGCTTGCCATCTTTATCCATAATAAATAACTGCCCTAATACTCTTCCATATTTACCAACGCCATGAGATTTAATTCTAAAGAATCCAGGTTTTGAGCTTACGTTAGTTAAGAGATCTTTTACTCTTTCCTTTGCAGCCAATCCTTTTTTCTTTTCGTCCAAGTTACGAGTACGACTTTCCCATGCATCCAAACCTGAGAATCTAATACGCTTTCGGATCCAAATATCAAAACCGACATCAATGAGAGCATCGACTGTATCGCCATCGACAACCCTTTCCAATTTCCCTCTGTATACATACTTATCCATTATAAACTAATTAGCATGTCCATTAATTCAGGTTGAGGAAACATATCTACTTTATCTTTACGAACATTAGTATGGGTCCATAATCCTTTAAGTTTACCGTTCTTTACATCTTTATTATATTCAAATGCATCAGCACCCTTTTCTTTAATAAGAGCAGGTAAACCAGCCCTCACATCAATGTTATCTCTATCACCAATCCAAAGTATCCAATCTCTTAGTACTTCTATTTGCCTATCAGAGTACCTGTGCCATGTTTTATATCCTCTAAAAGGTTTTGCTAAAGTAACAAGTTGAGACGCATCAGCTTTGGTACCTGCATATGTTTTACCATCCTTAACCCATCCAAAATTATTTACTTCAATTCCTACAGAATGTTGATGCATATGACTTCTTCCTGTTCCTAAGTGCCATGCCCAGCCACCAGCTGGCATACATTGTACTAATTCACCGTCATATCTATCGTCATTGCCTTTTATTGATTGACCACCTAAAACAAATTCGGTAGCGACACAGCCTCTTGTATCACTTGCCCAGTGATCAATTGTACTATATGGATTATTCCAACCTGCTGTATGGTGTAAGAAGATATATTCTGGTTTACTTCCTGTCATATATTCATTAGCTGGTAAAAAATGTTTATGTATAAGTAAACTTTCTTTAGTATATACCATTTCTGAATTATCAGTAGAAGCAAGTCCCATAGCATTCATTGTTATAGGACCAACAATACCATCAACATCTAAACCATTATCATGCTGCCAATTACATACAGCATTATGTGTCTTATTTCCAAATATACCATCGACATACAATCCGAGATATTCTTGCAATTCTTTAACTTCATCTCCACGAGACCCTTTCTTTAAAATCATGTCTTAATATTTATTTGATTTATTTATTCGGTCTCTTTTCATAGAATTCTTCATATGCATCAATTAAATCATCTACAACAGGATCTCTATGATTTTGGAATAAAGTTACAGAGCAAACATTTTTTATTTTCTTTCCTAAATTATATAAGAACTTAAATCCTGATTCTTTTCTGTTTTTTAAATCTACTTGCCCATCATCACCACATACAATCATTTTAGATCTTAAACCTATTCTTGTGGCAATCATTTCCATTTGTGTCATTGTAACGTTTTGTGCTTCGTCTACAATAACACAGCTATCTAAAAATGTTCGACCTCTCATAAATGCTACTGGTACAATTTCTATTTTACCTTCTTTTATAAAAGGCTCTACTCTTTCTTTGCCATATAGTAAATACATATTTTGATAAATTGGTTGAACCCAAGGATCCATCTTTTGGTGAAGATCACCAGGCAAGAATCCTATTTCTTCTTTAGATACTGTTGGTCTAGTGATTATAATTTTTTCGTAGTGTCTTCTAAAAAGACCATCTAATGCTACTTGGCAAGCTAATAATGTTTTACCGCTTCCTGCTTTACCTGCTAATATTGTTACTGTATTATTTAAAATTTGTTCTTTTGCTAATTTCTGTTCTTCATTTAAAGATATGTTAAATTTTATTGGATTTTTAATAACTCTTTTTTGACGAAATACATCGTCATCGTATGTTCTTGCTGGCATTGCGAATAATTTTTTTTCTTAAGAAAAGTTTCTTAAGGTTTTGGATTGTAATTCTTCGCTAAAGTCTTTGGGTCTTTTGTTGTAAGAGCATCAGTTATTTTGGCAACCTTTTCAACATAGCGGACCTTTGTCTTACTTAATCTCGAAGGATTAGGTATTTCACTATCTTCATTGTTATCCTTATTATTGGATACTTCTTCATCAACCCTTTCCAAAGATTCTATAGGCTGATTAACAACCTCTTCGGTTACAATTTCCGAAAAGGTTTCGTTTTCTTTATTATTGAGTGTTTCTGTATCAGTGTTTTCAATCTTAGCTACCTGGTCCTCTGGTCTAATGTAATCAACTAATGATTTAATAAAACCTAAGGCTACTAATGGAAGTATAGCACCACTTACTACTGACAGTAT